>JACCDW011827226.1_pt1 | contig 99636 bp, 98 predicted proteins | sample 7449781 | NCBI WGS metagenome assembly JACCDW01 (sample SAMN15323449, study PRJNA562643) | freshwater metagenome | isolation source: river surface water | place: USA:Blue River Watershed | collected 2017-08-18
CCTGCAAAATTTGCACCCGCCGCTCGCCCGGTTTGGGCCGTTTGCGCACGCTGGGGGCGGGGGGCGGTGGGGTGGGGTCGGTATCGGCCATGGGCAACCTCAATGAGAACGGATCATCGTACCGTAGGCTTGGTCGGTCAAAATTTCCAGCAACATGGCATGCGGCACCCGCCCATCGATGATGTGCACCGCGTTGACCCCGCTTTTGGCCGCATCGAGCGCGCCACTGATTTTGGGCAACATGCCACCGCTGATGGTGCCGTCTGCGAACAATTCGTCGATCTCACGGGCCGACAAGTTGGTCAGCAACTGCCCGCTTTTATTCAACACGCCGGGCGTGTTGGTGAGCAAGACCAGTTTTTCGGCCTTGAGCACGGTGGCGAGTTTGCTGGCCACCAAATCGGCATTGATGTTGTAGCTTTCGTTGTTGTCACCAAAGCCAATCGGGCTGATGACCGGGATAAAGGCATCGTCTTGCAAGGCCTTGACCACGCTGGGGTCGATGCCAATGATGTCGCCCACCTGGCCCACATCGACCTCTTGGCTGGGGTTGTGGGCATCTTGCATTTTGAGTTTGCGCGCGCGGATCATGCCGCCATCGCGCCCGGTCAGGCCCACCGCCTTGCCGCCGGCTTGGTTGATCAAGCCCACGATGTCTTGCTGCACCTCGCCCGCGAGCACCCACTCCACCACTTCCATGGTCTCGGCATCGGTCACCCGCATGCCTTGCACGAATTCGCCTTTTTTGCCCAAGCGGTTCAAAGCGGTCTCAATTTGCGGCCCACCGCCGTGCACCACCACCGGGTTCATGCCCACCAGTTTGAGCAACACCACATCTTCGGCGAAGTCGGCTTGCAAAGCCGGGTCGGTCATGGCGTTGCCGCCGTATTTGATGACCAGGGTTTTGCCGTGAAATTTGCGGATGTAAGGCAGTGCTTGGGCCAGTATTTCGGCCTTGTCGCGCGGGGCAATGGCGGAGATGTCGGTCATTGGTGTGGGTGGGTCAATGGTTCAAAAAGCATTGTGCACGAACTCAGGCCGGGCCCGTCCCGCCCGGGCGGCGGCCCCTGGCCGGGCCAGCCAGCCCCTCAAAAGCCTGTCAGGAGGGTGGCGCGGGGTGGTGCGGGCTCAAGATGCCGCTTGGGTTTGGGCCCAGGTGGCGGCGTTGGCATCTTTGGCCGCCAGCAAAGGGGCCATGGGAAGGCGGGGCCAATCGATGGCCAGGTCGGGGTCAGACCACAACAGGCTGCGCTCGTGCTCGGGATACCAGTAGTCGGTGGTTTTGTACAAGAACTCGGCATGCGCGCTGGTGACCAAAAAGCCATGGGCCAAACCCGGCGGCACCCACAATTGGCGCTTGTTGTCGGCCGACAGCGTGACACCTGTCCACTGGCCACGGGTGGGTGAGCCGGGCCGGATGTCGACCACCACATCGAACACCTCGCCTTCGCTGACCCGCACCAACTTGCCCTGCGGGTGTTGCACCTGGTAGTGCAGGCCGCGCAACACACCTTGGGCCGAGCGGCTGTGGTTGTCTTGCACGAAAGCGGTCTCCACGCCGGTGGCCGAAGCAAAGTCGCGGGCATTGAAGCTTTCAAAGAAAAAGCCGCGCGCGTCGCCAAACACCTTGGGCTCCAGGATCAGTACGCCTTGGATGGGCGTGGTTTGGACGGTATAGGGCATGCTTTATCCCAGCAGGTTCATGAGGTAGCGGCCATAACCGCTTTTGATCAGAGGGGCGGCGATTTTTTCCACCTGCGCGGCATCGATCCATCCTTGGTTGTAGGCGATTTCCTCGGGACAGGCGACCATCAGGCCTTGGCGCTTTTGCAAGGTGGCGATGAAGGCCGAGGCCTCGTGCATGCTGTCGTGGGTGCCGGTGTCGAGCCAAGCGTAGCCTCGCCCCATGATCTCGACCGTTAATTGCTGGCGTTCCAGGTAAATGCGGTTGAGATCGGTGATTTCCAACTCACCCCGGGCCGAGGGCTTGAGGTCGCGCGCCAGGTCGCACACCTGGTTGTCGTAAAAGTACAAACCCGTGACCGCGTAGTTCGATTGGGGTCGGGCTGGTTTTTCTTCAATGCTCAAAGCGCGGCGCTGGCCGTCAAAAGCCACCACACCATAGCGCTCGGGGTCTTGCACATGGTAGGCAAACACCGTGGCACCCTGTTGGTTGTCGTGGGCCGATTGCAATTGGTGGGCCAGGTCGTGGCCGTAAAAAATATTGTCGCCCAGCACCAAGGTGCTGGGGTGTTGGCCGACAAAGTCGCGGCCAATCACAAAGGCCTGGGCCAAGCCGTCTGGGCTGGGTTGCACCGCATATTGGATGTGCATGCCCCAGGCACTGCCGTCGCCCAGCAACTGGCTGAAACGCGGGGTGTCTTGCGGGGTGGAGATGACCAAAACATCGCGGATACCACTGAGCATGAGGGTGCTCAGTGGGTAATACACCATGGGTTTGTCGTAAATCGGCAGCAGCTGCTTGGAGACCACGGTGGTGGCCGGGTACAAGCGGGTGCCAGAGCCGCCAGCGAGCAATATGCCTTTTCGTGGGTTCATGGGCGCGTCCTGTGGTTCATGCGGGGTTGGGGGGTTGCAAGCTGTCGAGCACCGCATCGACACCGACGCGCCAATCTGGCATGGCCAGGCCAAAGCAGCTTTGCAAGCGCTGGGTATCGAGCCGCGAATTGGCCGGGCGCGGTGCGGGCAAGGGGTATTCGTCGGTGCGGATGGCCTGGATGCATTCGGCACTGGCGCGCAACGGCCAACCGCGTGCCTGCGCGCGCGCCACCACATGACAGGCATAGGCATGCCAAGTGGTGGCCCCGCTGGCGGCCAGGTGATACAAGCCCCAGCGCGGGTCATCGGTCGGGGCCCAAACATTTTGAGTGGTGGATGCGGCCAGGTTTGCGCGCATCTGCTGCAACGCCTGCACCGTGGTTTGGGCGATCAAGTCGGTGGCGGTGGGTGCGCCGTGCTGATCGGCCACCACCCGCAAGCTGTCGCGCTCCATGGCCAAGCGCAACATGGTTTTGAGAAAGTTGCCGCCATGGGCCCCCACCACCCAACTGGTGCGAAACACCAAATGGCGGCCCCCAGCGGCTTGCACCGCACGCTCACCAGCCCATTTGCTCTGCCCGTACACCGATGCGGGCGCAGGCGCATCGGCTTCCGTGTAGGGCCGGGTGGCGTGGCCGTCAAACACATAGTCGGTGGAGTAATGCACCAACACCGCCGCTTGCGAGGCCGCCCATTGCGCCAATATGGCGGGCGCTTGGGCATTGATGGCCTGTGCCAACTCGGGCTCGGACTGGGCCTTGTCCACCGCGGTATAGGCCGCGGCATTGACGATGAGATGGGGTTGGTGCTGGTCCAGCAACTGACGCAGCGCTTCGGGCTGGGTCAGGTCGGCCTGTGCCCGTCCAAAGGCTTTGACCTGGCCCAAAGCGGGCAAGGCCTGCGCCAGCGCATGCCCCAACTGACCTTGCGCGCCCAACAGGGCGATGCGCAGGGCTTGGCCGTCAGCCATAGTGCTGGTTCACCCACTGGCGGTACGTCCCGCTGGTCACAGCGCTGACCCAATCTGCGTTGTCCAGGTACCAGGCAATGGTTTTGCGGATGCCGGTTTCAAAGCTCTCGGCGGGTCGCCAAGCCAATTCGCGCTCGATTTTGCGGGCATCGATGGCATAGCGCCTGTCGTGCCCAGGCCGATCGGCGACATAGGTGATTTGCTCGGCATACGAGCGCCCATCGCTGCGCGGGCGCATCTGGTCCAACAACTGGCAGATGGTGTTGACCACTTCGAGGTTGGGCTTTTCATTCCAGCCACCGATGTTGTAGGTTTGCCCGGGCACACCGGCTTGCAGCACACGGGCAATGGCGCTGCAATGGTCTTGCACGTAAAGCCAGTCGCGGATTTGCTGGCCATCGCCGTAGATAGGCAAGGGCTTGCCGGCCAAGGCGTTGTGGATCACCAGCGGAATGAGTTTTTCAGGGAAATGGTAGGGCCCGTAGTTGTTGCTGCAATTGGTGGTGAGCACCGGCAGGCCATAGGTGTGGTGCCAGGCGCGCACCAAGTGGTCGCTGGCGGCTTTGCTGGCCGAGTAAGGGCTGTTGGGCTCAAAGGCCCGGGTCTCGGTGAAGGGCGCTTCGGTGGGGGCCAAACTGCCATACACCTCGTCGGTGCTCACATGCAAAAACCGAAAGCTTTGCCTATCGCTGTCGGCCAAACCCATCCAATGGGCCCGCGCGGCTTCGAGCAAATGAAAGGTGCCCACCACATTGGTTTGGATGAAATCGGCCGGCCCATGGATGGAGCGGTCCACATGCGACTCGGCCGCAAAATTGATCACCGCCCGGGGTCGATGGGTTTGCAGCAACTGGTCGACCAAGGCGCGGTCGCCGATATCGCCTTTGACAAACACATGGCGCGCATCGCCGGCCCAGCGGGCCAAATTGCCCAGGTTGCCTGCGTAGGTCAAGGCATCGAGGTTGACCAGGGTTTCGTCCGACTGGCCCAGCCAATGGTGGACAAAATTGCTGCCAATGAAGCCGGCTCCTCCGGTCACCAAAAGGGTCATGCCAACTCCTGGGGGTTGAGGGTGTTTATTCTTCGACGGTGACGCCGAGCACCTTGGTGCGCACCAGATCGCGCAGGGTTTTCTTTTCGTTGAAGCTCAAGGTCCGGTCCAGCACCTTGCGCACCCGCAACAACAAATGGCGGTCCAGTTCCTGGGGCAGGCCACGGCTGGCTTGCAACTCTTCGCGCAAGTCCTCGCGCAGGTCTTCGGGCTCGTCGTTCCACCAGGCATCGATCACCTCTTGCAAGGATGCCCGCACCACCTCGGGGTCCACCGCTGGGGTGGGCGCTGGGGCTGATGGCAGGGCCATGCCTGCAGGTGCACGGCCTTGGGTGAGGTCGCGCATGGCCTGCGGGTGCAACACAATGCGCCGATCGGCTTGGGCCAACAACCGCGCCCAACCCGGGTCGTCCTTGGACAGTTGTTCCATCTGGCGGGCCGCCTCGTCGGCCAGCAAATGCACAGCCACCCCATGCAACTGGGCATCATCGATGGCCATGAGCAAGCGCTCATCATCGCTGGCCACCAGCACATGGTCGCAGGCGCGGCGGCTGGCCAATTTGTGCAAATCTGCGCTCAAGGCCCGCAGCATCGAGGTGCCGCCATCGGCGGGATGGGGCAACACCATGCGCACCACTTGATCGGGCGGGCTTTGGCCATCGGCCTTGTCGGTGTACCAATACACCCGTGCCACATCGGCAGGCACACCGGCTTGGTGCAGCAGGGCCGTCAGCACCGGGGCCAGCGATTGGCGGCTCAATGCCTCGGTGACCATTTCTTGGTTTTGGCCCAACAACCATGCCATGTAGCGCCCATCCACCAAAGCCATGCAAGAACCGTGGCGCTGAGCACCATCATGGCGGTGGTGTGAATTCATGTGGATATCTCGTTTCATAAGGTTAAAAATAAATACAGCCGTAAGGTTGGCTGCGCGGCATTTTATGCCAAGGTCAACGTTTTCTCTGCCAAGGCTCCAAGCGGTCGTCGGGCGGCACGGTTTCGTTCCAGGGCGGGGCTGGGGCATAGGCTTTGGCATCGGAGCCCAGCCATTGGGTTTGGGGGTACAGGTTCAAGGGGCGGGTCAAGATGGCCCCCCCATCGCGCGTGAGAGGCTTCCAACTGAAACCAGCCAGGAAGCGGCTGGGGCTGGTCAAGAAGGCTTCAAAGGGAATCATCCAATAAAGGCCTTTGTCGAACGAGCCTTCGCCAAACTCGGCGGCAGAGACATTGGTTTTGGTCATGTACCCGCCCATGACGGTGCCGTTGGCAAAGCGTTTGTTCAGATTGAGGGTCACGCCTTGGTCACCGGCCAGGTATTGGCCCACACTCAGGCTGGCTTGAATGCCTTCAAACGGCGTGGCCCAGTAAGCCGTCACATGGCCGGTGTTGTAGATATAGGGGCGGAACTCAAAATCCTGGGCATAGCTGCGCGTTTGCACCCGGTTGATGTCTGCGCCCACCGCCCAAGAACTGCCTGGCCGGCGATAGAGCAATTCTGAACCCACGCCGCCGTACATGCTTTCAAATAAACCCACATAGGCGGCCCCATACCAATTGCGGCCCAGTCGCTCCGATTTGCTCAAGGTCAAATTGTCCAAGGTGGTGCGCGAGGTGATCATGTATTCCCGCATGTGGGTGCGCACCCGGGGCAAGGCAGCACCTGATCCAGGGGTGACAAAGCTGTCGTAGTTGTCCAGCAAGCGATGGGCTGCCGTGCCAGATAAGCGCAGGTTCCATGGCATGTCCACACGCAGCATGGCCGAGGCACGCAATTGGTACAAGAAGCCATTGGGGTCGCCAAAGGTGGGCAAAAAATCGATACCAGGCTCAAAAAAGGTGTGGAATGGCTTGCTGGGCAACAAGCTTTGTCCCCCCTGGGCCGGTGGCCCATACAAAGGCCCTTGAACCCATTGCGGATCACTCGCTCGGGGGGCTGAGGTTTGGCTGAGGGCCCAAGCCTCACGGTCAACCCGCTCCACCGCCAACACATCGCCGATGCCGTGGTGGTGCACCTCGAAGCGCTCCACATCTGCCGGTGCATCGCGTTGCAACACGGCCAAAGCTTTGCCCAAGCGATCGTCTGTGTAGGGGTGGCTGGTATCGGCCGCCTCAACGACCACGGTTTGCCCTAGGCGGTAAATCTGACGGGTGCGCCACAAAGTCAATTTGTCGATGTCTTCGGCCGTGGCTTGCCAATTGGGCTCACTTTGGGGTCGCTGCAAGCGCACCCCAGGCACGGGCGGGGCGGTGACTTTGGGCACGGCCAATCCCGACATGTCGGTGTAGAAAGTCAGCCCCAGTATCCACGTGGTGCCGCGCTCGTAGCCCATCGACACATCCAGGCCCGATGTGGGGCGGTAAACCAAACCCAGATTGATGGGCGTTTTTTGGGTCTGGTTGTTGTCTTGGGGCTCTCGCTGGTAGTGGTTGCCGTCGTATTCCAGTTTGAACACGGTTTTCCAAGGGCTTTGGTATTCCAGGCCGCCAAACCAGGCGGCATCTCCGCGAAACCATGACTCGGTCGAAAAATTGCCGCCCAAGCCAATATCATTTTGACGCGTGTCCATTTTGCTGCCCAACACACTGCTCCATGGGTTGCGCACATCCCCCCGGTTGCCCAGGTAGCCCCAGCCCAGCCCCAGGGAAGCATCCCAACGGCCCCAACGTTTGCTGGCCACCACATATTCAGAGCTGTACAAACCGGTGCCGCCAATGTCGCGCCAGCCCACGGCCAGTTCTGGCAACCACTCGCTTTCCCGCCAAGCGCGCAACTTCAAGTCCAGGCTTTTGTCTTTGTAGGGCAAGTCCCCGCTGAAATCGCGGTAGGGGCTGTACAACCGGTTTTCCACATCGATGTAGCGAAAGCCGCCTTCCATCCAGTCCAGCGGTTGCAAGGTCACGTTCATGAAATTCAAGGGTTGCACACGGGCAAATCCCAGGCCAAAGTGACCCGCGCTTCGCATGCGGGCCGTCGGGGTTTGCAACAAGCCCACGATGCCCCAGTTGCTGGCACTGGGCTGGGGGTCAAAAAAACGACCCGCCAAATCCCAACGGTCTTGTTTGGGTAAGCTGGGGGCAGACTTGCGGTCCATGTCTGCGAATGCATCCAAAGGCACCCCATTGGACACCCCTTGGTGCCCCAACCATTGCGCCCAGGCTTGGCTGACCGAAGCAGGGATGCGGGCCGCGTCCGACGGCACCCACAACCACGCGCCTGGCGCGGGCTCGCTTTGGATCTGCGGGTTCCAAGGCCGCAAACCAATGGGCTGGATGCGGCCATCGGGTTGCACCAACCAAGCTTGTGCTGCCTGGTGCTGGGGCCAACATGCGCGGACATAGTCGCGCCCCAAAGCGCCCATTTGATGGTCAATGTCGCAAGCCCGGCCTTGCTCGTCGAGCAATCGCACCGTGGAGGGCCGGCTGGGCAAACGCACGCTATCGCCTGGCAGCAGGCGGGCATCGCGTTGGGGATTGGCTTGCAACCAATGGGCATCCGCCGCTGCCAAACGCACCCGGCCTGTGGGGGGCATGGCGCGCATCATGCGCTGCATGTTCAACCAGACATCGGCAGCGATCCGACCCTCGGTGCGCAAACGCTCCAACTCGCGCAACCAAGCCGCTTGCTGGTCTTGTTGCTGCGCTTTGGCCTCGGGCGTGGACCACACCAAACCCAAAGGATAGGTGCTGACCAGATCAGGTTGGCTGAGCAACCAGTCGCTCAAAGATGTGGCTTGCGCCAGGGGTGAAATGACATTCGGCTTCACTGCTTCCATGGGTGTTTGGGCTTGTGCCACCACCCCAGCCATACCCGCGCCCACCAACATCACCGATCGCACCGCCAAGGCCATTGGACCCATCCATTTGGCCAAGCCCCTCAAAGGGGTTGCAAGGGGGGCAAGGCCTTGCAATCCCAACTTTTTCGTGACGGGGGAAAGCCCAGGCATGGACTTGATGACGCTGTTGCAAAGCGTCTTCATTGAATCAAACCCAGGTGTTTGAACTTGAAGCAAACGCTGGGAGATAAGCACTGTTCGCTGTAAACCACGCGCCCTTGGTGCACAGCGAAATGTTGTTGATACACCCAATCTCCACCCAGGGGTTGTGGGCTGCGCACCTGGTCACTGAACCACTGTGTGCCAGCGGCCAAAGTTGGGGCCGCCTGCGGAGGCTTGCTGGTTTGGGTTTCGATGCGATCCACCTGGCCAAACCGATAGCCGGGCATCACATCCAACTCGCGGGTCCATGGCATCGTCGCTTTTGCATCAGACACCGCGGCCCAAGAAGGTGGTGAGCTGCGCTGGCGACGCCATTCCACCGTGAGGCCCAGCGCCGTGTGGATACGACCATTGACCATGTGGATCATCTCCCGCTGGCCGCTGTACCAATGCTCGTGCACCCTCAACTGCCCAGACTCGATCACTTCTTGCCGCAGCCCCAAGGCCATGGCGGTTTTGCGCCCGTCGATTTCAATCAACACATACTCATGGCCTCTGGCCACCATCAATGCCGGGTCTTTGCCCGGCAGCATGGTGCTGATCATGTCCAAGGTGGGGTTGATGCCCACACACCCGGTCAGCATGGCCAAACCTGACAGCGCCCCCAACAAACGCAAGGGCCAATCGGGCATGCTCAATGGGTTTGAAGCGTTCACGTTGGTGGATGCAGGGCACAAAAAAACGCCCCACGAGGGGGCGTTTTTAACAAGACCAAATGGATCAGCAGTTGGCGATGCAAGTGGTGGTGTAAATGGTGGTGGTACCAGACAACGTAGAGGTGGTTGAGTAGATGGGGTCGGCCTTCTTGGCCACCGCTGCAGCCACCACGGCGGCAGCCGCCACACCAGCAGCCACCACACCCACGGTTGCTGCCGTTGCAGCGGCAGCACCAGCTGCGGCGGCACCTGCGGCACCAGCACCTGCGGCACCAGCACCTGCGGCTGCACCACCGGCACCAGCACCTGCGCCGCCAGCGGCACCGCCAGCACCTGCACCGCCGCCTGCGCCAGCACCACCTTGAGCCTGGGTGTGGCCCGCCAAAGGCATGACAGCCAAAGCAGCGGACAAAACGAGAGTAGCGATGGAAGAGGTTTTCATGGTCAAAAGGCTTTCAAGAATGGAAGGTTGAAAATGCAAAGAAGGTGTTAACAAAATGTTTTGGATTCGAAGTCGCCAAGAAATTTTTTGTCAACTTGGTTTGAACTATAACAAATAAATCTTTTGGGCGCGTGTGATCAAGCTGTGAATTCGTTGTTTTTTTGCATTTGGTCGGCCCATGGCCAACCACGGCACCCCAGCAAGCATCATTTTTAATTAATTTACTAAATTTGATTAAATTTTTAAGGGCCATCCACACACGATGCGGTCACGAATCAGCGGCGCATGTGGATGGCACAGCTTGGCCCCACAAAATCTTGCGCCTTTTTGCCCAGCATCATTAGAATCTAAGGTTTTCAATTTGGGTCCATTTCCATGCAATGGTTCGTCGTTCACACCAAGCCACGCCAAGAGCAGCGCGCATTAGAAAATTTGCAACGCCAGGGCTTTGAAGCATGGTTGCCCATGCTGACAATTGAAAAACTGCGCCGTGGCCGGATTGAAAAAGTGGTGGAACCCATGTTCAGCCGCTACTTGTTCATACAACTCGACAAAATCACCAGCAACTGGTCGCCCATCCGATCCACCATGGGCGTGAGCAAATTGGTCACTTTTGGCAATCAACCGGCGGCCGTTCCGCCAGCCATTGTGGAAGCCTTGCGCGTCGCACCCACGCCGCATGTGCCTGGTTTTTTTTCCTCCGGCGATGCCGTGCGTTTTATCGATGGCCCATTGGCGGGTTTGGAAGGTTTGTTCGAAGCGCCGGACGGCGAAGCCCGGGCCATGATTTTCATCAACCTGCTGAGCCGCCCCCAGGTGGTCAGCGTTGACCTCAAACAACTTGCGCCCGCCCGCCGCTGACATGGGGGTGGGTGTGCCTCGCCACATTGCCATCATCATGGATGGCAACGGGCGTTGGGCCAAAAACCGCCACCTGCCACGCACCTTGGGCCATGTCAAAGGGGCCAAAGTGGTCCGCCCCTTGGTCAAAGCCTGCACCGAACGGGGCATTTCCCACCTGACCTTGTTTGCCTTCAGCACCGAGAACTGGCGCCGCCCCCCCGAGGAGGTGAGCACCTTGATGGGTTTGTTTGTCCAGTACCTGGAAAAAGAAGTCAGCGACATGCAAAAACAAGGCGTGCGGTTTCGCCTCATTGGTGACCGCAGCGCTTTTGCCCAGGATTTGCAAGACTTGATCGCACACGCAGAGCACAGCACCGCCCACAACACCGGCATACACCTCACCGTGGCCGCCAACTACGGAGGGCAATGGGACATCTTGAATGCCACCCGCGAGTGGCAACGCGCCCATCCATTGCAAGGCCTGGATCAACTCGATGCCCACAGCCTGTCGCCTTATCTGAGCATGGCTGGTGCGCCCGACCCCGATTTGCTCATCCGCACCGGCGGCGAGTCGCGCATCAGCAATTTTTTGCTGTGGCAATGCGCCTACACCGAACTGTATTTCACCGACACCTTGTGGCCCGACTTCAATGCCGCCTTGCTCGACGAGGCCCTGGACTGGTACAACCGCCGGGTGCGCCGATTTGGCCGTACCGATGAGCAAGTTTTGGGCGAGTCTGCCCCCGCGCCCAGCGCGGCTTTGGCACCGCGCAAAATTTAAGCCTGCAGGGGCCCCCAGTGCCCCGTCTCTAAAATGAGCCCCATGAACACCCATGCTTTGCCCTTTTCCACCCCCCTTCGCCGCCTCGCCGCGGCCTTGTTGTTGTCGGCCTTGCCCTGGAGTGTGGGTGCCCAATCCGGCCTGACCAACAATGCGGGCAGTGGGGCGGCCAATATGGGTGGTGGCTCCAGTGGTTTTGGCACTGGTGGCGCCATGGGTGGCAGTGGTGCGATGGGCGGCAGTGGTGCCATGGGTGCTGGCATGGGCAATGTGCCCACAGCACCTTTTTTGAGCAATGGCCAATCCCAGCCCACGGGCTTGACCCGGCCCATGACCCCGGAACTGGGTGCGGCCAACCCCTTCACCTGGCGCATGCCTTTGCCGGCGCTGCAAAAAACCGAATTCCAAACCTTTGTCGAAGATGCCAGCGGGCAACGCCTGCCCCTGTTTGGCTACAACTTGTTTGAAAGCGGGGTCTACACCCCTGTGCAAAGCGTGCCGGTGCCAGGTGACTATGTGCTGGGCGTGGGCGACGAAGTGCAATTGCGGGTGTGGGGCAGCATCGATGCCGACTTGCGCTTGGTCATCGACCGCAACGGCCAGGTGAGCATTCCCAAAGCCGGCACCTTCACCCTGAGCGGCATCAAAGCGTCTGAACTCAGCAATGTGATGCGCTCGCAAATGAGCCGTTACTACAACAACTTTCAACTGACCGCTTCATTGGGCCAGTTGCGCAGCCTGCCCATTTTTGTGGTGGGTCAGGCGCGCAAGCCGGGTGCCTACACCTTGTCCAGTCTGTCCACCCTGATCAGCGCCTTGTTTGAGAGCGGTGGCCCTGCCGCAACCGGCAGCTTGCGCAACATCCAGCTCATCCGCGACAACAAAACCGTGGCCCGCTTGGACCTGTACAAATTCATCACCGAGGGCAACACCAGCGCAGACCAGCGCTTGCTGCCCGGCGATGTCATCTTGATTCCACCGGCTGGACCGCGGGTCGCTTTGTTGGGTCCATTGGACAACCCGGCCATTTATGAATTGGCCCCAGGCGGTGAGGCCCTGGGCCGTTTGCTGGCCTATGCCGGCGGCACCAGCGCCATGACCAACACGACCAAGGTGGTGCTCGAGCGGCTGCAAACCAACGCGGGCAATCAAGCCCCCCGCACCGTGGAAGAGCGCAGCATGGATGCCAACGGCTTGCAAACCACTTTGCGCGATGGCGATGTGGTCACCTTGCTCAAATTACGCGGCGAGTTTGACAATGCCGTCACCTTGCGCGGATCGGTGGCCCAACCCTTGCGCCATGCCTTCAAACCAGGCATGCGGGTGAGCGACCTGATTCCCGACCGCCAAGCCCTGATCGACCCGATTTACTACCGCCGCAAAAATGCCTTGGTGCAATATGAGCGTCCTCGCCCTGTGGGTCGTGAACAAGACTTCTACAACCCAAATGGCTTAATCGGTCGATCTCAAGATCCCAGAAACCCAGAGAGCTTGCGTGGCACCGACCCCCGTTCAGGGCTCGACCCCCGCGCCTTGGGTGACGAACGCGGCAATGATGCCCAAAACAGCGACAACCGTTTTGCCCGTCTGGACCCGCGCTTGGGCGCTGCCGGACAAAACGAATTTCGCTCCAATGCCGATCGAGGCCGTGGCGTCGACAACCGCATGAGCGAAGAACCCACGGTCCCCCTGACCCAGGTGAAAAACCTGTTCAACGAAATCAACTGGGATTACGCCGTCATCGAGCGCTTGGAGCCCCAGGCCCTCAAACCCATCGTGATCGCATTCAACCTGCAAAAGGCCGTGGTCGACCGCGACCCCGCGGCCAACATCGAGCTCAAAGCCGGCGATGTGGTGACCGTGTTCAATGTCAAAGACATTCCGGTGCCCGCCAACCGCAGGTCCTTGTTTGTGCGCATTGGCGGAGAGGTGAATGCGCCCGGCATGTACCAAATTCAGCCGGGCGAAACCCTGTCTCAGTTGCTGCGCCGCGCCGGTGGCGTGACCGCCAATGCTTATATATATGGCACGGTGTTCACCCGCGAGACCACGCGCAAACAGCAACAAAACAACCTGAACCAAGCCGTGCGCCGTTTTGAGGCCGAAATGTCGGGCCAAGCCGCCGCTTTGCTACAAAACAGCCAAGACACCGACAAGGCCGCATTGATGGCCCAAACCCAGGCGGTGCAGCGGCAAATGCTGGCCAAGCTGCAAACCTTGGAGGCCAGTGGCCGCATTTCATTGGAAATCGACCCGCTGCGCCCGGCCTTGCCCGAACTGCCCTTGGAGGACGGCGACCAAATCACCATCCCTGAGCGGTCCGGTTTTATCAGCGTGTTTGGCGCGGTGCTGTCTGAGTCGAGCTTTTTGCAGCGCAACACCTCCAGCGTGCGCGACTACTTGCTGCGCGCAGGCCTGACCCGCGATGCCGACGACAGTGCTGTCATGGTCTTGCGCGCCGATGGCTCGGTCGAGAGCGACGCAGGTCGTTGGTTCACCAGTTTGACCGGCAGCGTGATGGGCAAAGCCTTGTACCCGGGTGACGCGATTTTTGTGCCCGAAAAACTGGACCGCCGCAGTGGTTATGTCCAGTTCATGACCGTGGCCAAAGACTGGACACAGCTCATCTACCAAATGGGCATTGGTGCAGCCACCTTGAAAACACTGCGCCAGTGAGCCAACACCCATGAACGACCCACACCAAACCAGCCCATCCCCCATGGGCGACGAAGACGAAATCAGCCTGCTCGACCTGGCCACCGCCTTGGGCGAAGAAAAGAAAACCTTGTTCGCCATTCCCCTGCTGACCACCCTGGTGGCGGTGGTGGTGAGCTTGCTCCTGACCCCGATCTACACCGCCAAAACCGTGGTCATGCCGCCGCAGCAACAACAAGGCGGCGCGGCGGCCGCGGCCTTGGCCAGCTTGGGCGGCCTGGGTGCATTGGCCGGTTTGGGCGGAGGTGCGGGCCTCAAAAGCCAGGACGAGATGTACATCGCATTCTTGGGCAGCGAAGGCCTGCAAAACCGCATCATCAGCGAACTCAAATTGCAAGAGCGCTACGAGGCCAAAACCCTGACCGAAACCCGAGTTGCCTTAAAAAGCAATATGCGCATCACGGCTGACAAAAAATCCGGCTTGCTCAACATCGAAGCGGACGACAAAGACCCGGCTTTTGCCGCTGAACTGGCCAACCGCCATGTCCAGGCCTTGCATGCCATGCTGGGCCGATTGGCGGTGACCGAGGCCCAGCAACGCCGAGCGTTTTACGAACAACAAATCCAACAAACCCAGGACAAGCTGGCCCAGGCCGAAGTGGCTTTTCGGGCCGCCAAGGACAAGTCGGGCATGCAAGTCACCGCCGTGCTGGCCGAAACCGGTGTGCGTGCCAGTGCCGAACTGCGCAGCCAGATCGCTGCGCGCGAGGTCCAACTGCAAGCGATGAGCCGCTTTGCCACGGCCCAAAACCCCGAAGCCCAGCGCATCGCCAGCGAGCTGGCGGCTTTGCGGGCCCAGTTGAGCAAAACCGAGCAAGGCTCGGGCGAAAGCAAGGCCGTGGCCAGCCCCTTGCACCAAGAAGCGGTCAAGGCTTACCGCGACGTGAAAGTGCAAGAAGCCATGCTGGAAGTGATGATCCGCCAGTATGAACTGGCCCGGGTCGACGAAGCCAAAGAAGGCCCGCTGCTGCAACAAGTCGATGTGGCCACTCCGCCCGAACGCAAGTCCAAACCCAAGCGCGCCATCATGGTGTTGGTCGCTGCTTTTGCCGGTTTGTTCTTGGGCGTCTTGGTGGCCTTTGTGCGCCGCGCTGTGCGCAATGCCCAAAGCAATCCCGATTCGGCCAGCCAATGGCTGGCCATGAAAAAAGCCTGGTCCTGGCGCGGCTGATGCCGCCCGCGGCTGGGGCCGTTTGAACCCCAGACCGCCCAACTGGGCTACAGTGCAGGCATGCTTTGATTGGAGATCACCATGGCCCGCAACACACCCCCCGCCAATGACCCTGCCGCATTGAAGGACCACATCCGGGACTCGGCCAACCACATCTGGCTCGCCGGATTGGGCGCATTTGCCAAGGCCCAGCAAGAGGGCGGCAAGGTGTTTGAGTCGCTGATCAAAGACGGTTTGCACATGCAGCAGCAAACCCAGCAAGTGGCGGAAGAAAAAATCGCCCAGGCCACCCACACCATGAGCACCCTGGCCAGCCAATTCACCGAGCGCGCCAGCGGCTCTTGGGACCGACTGGAAACCTTGTTCGAGCAACGCGTGGCCAAAGCCATGCAGCGTTTGGGCTGGCCCTCGGCAGACGATGTGGCGGCCCTGCATGCCCGCATCGCCGCCTTGGAGCAAGCCTTGGCGCAGAGCAAACCCGGCAAGGCCGCTGCCAGCGCCCCCAAAACCACGCGCAAAACCAGCGCGGCCCCAACGACTGGCAAACAACGGGCCGCCTCCAAAACCAGCCCAGCCAAATCCCTGCCAAGCAAAAGCGCTACAAAAGCTGCCAAACCCAAACGGGCCACCAGCCCCCCATCACGCAGCACCCAGCGCTGAACCTCTGCCTGCCAGCCCACGGCCATGGTCAAAAAAGCACCCCGGCGAACCGCTGAGCGCATCATCGAGACCAGCCTGGCCTTGTTCAACCGCTTTGGCGAACCCAATGTCTCGACCAACCTGATCTCCACCGAGCTGCGCATCAGCCCGGGCAATTTGTACTACCACTTCCCGGCCAAAGACGAACTGGTCAACGCCTTGTTTGACCGCTATTTGGCGCAACTCAACCCCTTGCTCGATGCGGCCGCCGATGTGCGCGATGTGGAAGACGCTTGGTTTTTTATTCACTCTTTGTTTGAGCAGTTGTGGGACCACCGTTTTCTATACCGCGACCTCAACGATTTGCTCAGCCGCAATCGGCGGCTGGAGACCGAGGTCAAAGACTTGCTCGCGCGCAAGCAGCGCGCCTTTGCACAACTGATCGCTGGCTTGCACCACCAAGGCGCTTTGCAACTCGATGGGGCAGAGCGCGAAGCCGTTGCCACCCACATGGTGGTGCTGCTGACCTGGTGGCTGAGTTATGAATACGTGCGCAACCCCCGCCATGCGCTGGAGGAAGACAGCGCCGCCCAAGCGCTGATGGGCGGGGCTCAGCATGTGCTGCGCCTGCTTTCCCCGCATTTGATCGTCGGCGCACGCACGCACCTGCAAAGCCTGATGGCCCCCTACAGCACGGTCCAGTCCGGCTGAACCGGCTGGGCCATCAGGAGCGGGCCAGGCCGGTGATGCCTTGGGTCAGCGCTTGACGCGCTTGCACCAGAATTTGCTGTTTCCAGGTATCGGTTTCGGTGTAGAAAACCCGGCGCAACTCTGAGCGGATGTGCTGGGCCTGTTCGGGGCTGGCCTGCGGGTGCAAGGCCAGCCACTGGTCCGCACGCAAAGCCCACAGGGTTTCGGTCCACGGTACGGTGCCGTATTCGAGCGCCATGCCGGTGTATTGCGCCTGCGGGCATTCGTCTTCCACCGCCGACCACATCAGGCCGGTCAACAAGGCCGAGGTGGAGGAGCCGTCGTAAATCGAGGTGATGGGCGTGTCGGCACTGCCCCACCAGGCCTGGGTGCGGGCCAAAGCCGCCGCATCGTTTTTGCTCGCAAAAATGCGCTCGCCCACGCCCGACGGCCCCAGGCCCGTGTGCACATCGATCCAGCCCACATGCCGCGCATGGCCGGCGTGCGACCGCAGCACCTGGCGCAGTGTTTGGTGGCTCCAGGTGGGCGCGCGACCGCTGTAGAACAAGCCATCCGGGTGGCTGTGCTGACCGCCAGAAACAGCTTGTTGAAAAGCCACTTTGCCATGGCGGGCCACCCAGTCTTGCAAAGCCGCCTCGTTGGCTTCGCTGGGCGGCCATTGCGATGGGATCAACCAATCGTGGATGTCGCGGTAGCCCGGGTTATCGGGCAAGGCCTGGCCAAAGCGGTGGAAGTTGCGGTTGAGGTCGACGTTTTCTTGGGTGGTGCGCCGCCCATGCGAAAAACCATAGGGATTGAGGGCATGGATCCACAGCACCGCCACATCGCTGGGCCAAGGGGTGGGCCGCCAGTCGGGGCGGCGCAGGGCATCGACTTGCACGCCCGAGCCGCAATGGCCCTCCACCCCATGGCAAGCGCTGCTGACGATGAGCACCCGGCTGGCCTGGGCGGGTCCATCCCACACCACGTCCATGGCCATGGTCTCGCCATCGCGACCGGGCAGCGGATGGACATGGGTGTCCACCGCCAGGCCCCGCGCCTGGGCCGCTTGCAAAAACCATTCACGCGCTTGGGCGTAACTCGGCGCAAATGCCTGCTCGGGCGCGCCGCTCATGGCTTGGCGGCGAACCAGGCCTCGACCAATTGCACCCAATACGATCCGCCCAGCGGGATCAACTCGTCGTTGAAGTCGTAGCTGGGGTTGTGCAAGGTGCAAGGGCCGCCGCCATGGCCCATCTCGCGGTGGGCACCGTCGCCATTGCCAATGAAAAAATAGCAGCCTGGCTTGGCCTGCAACATATAAGAAAAATCTTCCGCCCCCATGGTCGGCTCTTGCGCCAACACGTTGTCTGCGCCCACCATATCGGCCATGACTTGGCGCGCAAAAGCCGTCTCGGCCGGGTGGTTGGTGGTGGGCGGGTAATTGCGGTGAAAGGAAAACTCACACACCGCATCGTGGGCCGCGCACACATGTTCGGCCACTTGGCGCATGCGCCGCTCGATCATGTCGAGCACCTCACCGGTGAAGGTGCGCACCGTGCCTTGCATCTCACAGGCATCGGGCACCACATTGGTGGCCTCGCCGGCATGGATCATGGTGACCGAAATCACCCCTGCGTCGACCGGTTTTTTGTTGCGGCTGATGATGGTTTGAAAGGCCTGCACCATTTGGCAGGCCACCGGCACCGGGTCGATGCCGTTGTGCGGCAAAGCCGCATGGCTGCCCTTGCCCCGGATGGTGATTTTGAATTCATTGCTCGAGGCCATCACCGGCCCGCTGCTGAGCGCAAACTGCCCCACCTTCATGCCCGGCCAGTTGTGCATGCCAAACACCGCGTCCATCGGGAATTTTTCAAACAAGCCGTCTTTGATCATCTCGCGCGCACCGCCACCGCCTTCTTCCGCCGGCTGAAAAATCAGGTAAACGGTGCCATCAAAGTGGCGGTGTTGGGCCAGGTGCTGGGCCGCGGCCAGCAGCATGGTGGTGTGGCCGTCATGGCCGCAAGCGTGCATCTTGCCCGCGTGCTGGCTGGCATGGGCAAAGGTATTGAACTCTTGCATGGGCAAGGCATCCATGTCGGCGCGCAAGCCGATCGCGCGCGGGCTGTCGCCGCCTTTGATGATGCCCACCACGCCGGTGGTGCCCATGCCCCGGTGGATGGGGATGCCCCAGGCCGTGAGCTGCTGGGCCACCACATCGGCCGTGCGTTGCTCCTGGAAACACAATTCCGGGTGGGCATGGATGTCGCGCCGAACGGCTGCCAAACTTTGGGCTTGCGCCAGGATATCTTCGATGACTTTCATGGGGGGCTCTCAACAAGGCGGGGTTGGCCAGTTTATCGAATCGCCCAGCCCATGACAGCCCGGGGTTATGCCCAGAGCCCGGGCGTGGTGTGAAATTGATGATAATGCGCCCCCGAGGTCCCAATTTATGACTTTTTTAGCACTCGATGTGGGCAACACCCGGCTGAAATGGGCCCGCTACGACCAGGCGCGCCCCGGTGCCAAATTGCTGGGCCATGGCGCGGTGTTTTTGGAAAACATCGACCGCTTGGCCGAAGGCGACTGGAAAGCCTGGCCCGCCCCCCAACACATGCTGGGCTGCATCGTCGCTGGCGAGGCCATCCGCCGGCGGGTGGAAGAACAAATGGAGTGGTGGGACATCCCTGCGCGCTGGGTCGTGCCCTCGGCCCAAGAAGCCGGTTTGGTCAATGGCTACGACCACCCCACCCGCTTGGGTGCCGACCGCTGGGTGGCCATGATCGGTGCGTTGGCCCGGATGAAACGCCAAACCCTCAACCAGCCTGCCCGGCCCATGGTCATTGTCATGGTCGGCACAGCGGTCACCGTCGAGGCGGTCGATGCCCAAGGGCGGTTTTTGGGCGGCCTGATCCTGCCCGGCCACGGCATCATGTTGCGCGCTCTGGAGTCGGGCACGGCCGGGCTGCGGGTGCCCACTGGCGAGGTGCGCAACTTCCCCACCAACACCAGCGATGCCCTGACCAGCGGCGGCACCTTTGCCATTGCAGGCGCGATTGAACGAATGGTCCAGCATGTGCGAAGCCATTGCCAAGCCGATCCGGTGTGCTACATGACCGGCGGGGCCGGTTGGAAGATGGCCCCCAGCATGTCGGTGCCGTTTGAGTTGGTCGACAGCCTGCTGTTTGACGGTTTGCTCGAAATCGCTTTGCACCGGGGTTTGGACCAACAAGCCCCCGCCCAACGCTTGACCTGAGCCACGCACCCGTGGTCCATGGGTACAAACCCTCTAGCCATGGCGCACGAATAGACAAAAATACACCGTTTTTTCTTTCTAACTGACACAACTGGAGAATTTGATGTCCGAACAAAAAGCCCCCCGCCGCCGCAACCTGCTCAAAGGTGCTGCCGTTGCCGCAGGTGCCATGTCTGCCCCCATGGTGTCCATGGCCCAGACCACCTCGTTGCGCTTCCAAAGCACCTGGCCCGCCAAGGACATCTTTCACGAGTACGCCAACGACTTTGCCAAAAAAGTCAATGACATGGCTGGTGGCCGCCTGAAAATTGAAGTGCTGCCCGCAGGCGCTGTGGTGCCCGCTTTCCAGTTGCTGGACGCGGTCAACAAAGGCACTTTGGACGGCGGCCATGGCGTGTTGGCCTACCACTACGGCAAGAGCTCGGCCCTGGCCCTGTGGGGTTCTGGCCCGGCTTTTGGCATGGACCCCAACATGGTGCTGGCTTGGCACAACTACGGCGGCGGCAAGCAGCTGTTGGAAGAAATCTACAAATCCCTCAATATTGATGTGGTCTCCTATGTGTATGGCCCCATGCCCACCCAACCCCTGGGCTGGTTCAAAAAGCCCATCGCCAAGGTCAGCGACCTCAAGGGCCTGAAGTACCGCACCGTGGGCCTGGCCGTGGACATCTTCACCGACCTGGGTGTGGCCGTGAACCCCTTGCCCGGTGGCGAGATCGTTCCCGCCCTGGACCGTGGCCTGATCGATGCTGCCGAGTTCAACAACGCCTCCTCCGACCGCGTGTTGGGCTTCCCCGATGTGGTCAAGAACTGCATGTTGCAAAGCTTCCACCAAAGCGGCGAGCAGTTTGAAATCTTGTTCAACAAGGGCAAGCTCGACGCGCTGCCGGCCGAACTCAAAGCCGTCATCGAGTACTCGGTGCAAGCTTCGTCGGCCGAAATGAGCTGGAAAGCCATTGATCGCAATTCCAAAGACTACGCCGAGATGAAGAAACAAGGCATCAAGTTCTACAAAACCCCAGATGCCATTTTGAAAGCCCAACTCGACTCTTGGGACAAAGTGGTGGCCAAGAAATCGGCCGAAAACCCCTTCTTCAAGCGCGTGATGGACTCGCAGCAGGCATTTGCCGCCCGCGCTGGCCAATGGCAGAACGACTACATGGTTGATTTCAAGATGGCCTACAACCGTTACTTCAACAAACCTGCCCCGGCCAAGAAAGCTTAAACTCGCGCCTTTCTTGTCCAACCCATCCGGGTTCGCCTGGATGGGTTTTTTCTTTTTATGTCACCCATGAACACGCAACAACTGCTGCACACGGCCGACAACATCAGCACCTGGGTGGGCAAGGCTTTTGCCTGGCTCATCGTGGCGCTGATGCTCATGGTGGTCGTCGAAGTTTTCAAACGCTACGCCCTCAATGCCCCCACCGCCTGGATTTTTGATGCCAGCAACATGATGTATGGCACCTTGTTCATGATGGGTGGCGCTTACACCTTGTGCCAAGACGGCCATGTGCGCGGCGACTTTTTCTACGGCAGCGCCCAACCGCGCACCCAGGCCAAGCTCGACCTGGTGCTCTACATCTTGTTTTTCATCCCCGGGGTGATTGCCCTGACCTGGGCCGGCTGGACCTATGCCGCCGACTCCTGGGCCATCCGGGAGCACACCTTCAATGCCGACCCGCTGCCGCTGTACCCCTTTAAATCGGTGATTCCCCTGGCCGGTTTTGTGGTCTTGCTGCAAGGCCTGTCGGAAATTTTGCGCTGTGTGGTGTGCATCCGCACCGGCGAATGGACACCTCGTCTGAAGGATGCCGACGAGATCGACGTGGTCGAGCAGCAACTCGCGGGCAGCGATTTGGTCGACCATGAGGCCGCTTTGCAAGCCATTGCCAACGCCAAAAACATCGAAGAATCCGCCCACCAACGCGCCAAAGGAGGTCAAGCATGAGCGATCCCGCACTCGGCCTGTTGATGCTCTCGCTCATCGTGGTGGTGATCATGCTGGGCTTTCCCACCGCCTTCACCCTGATGGGTTTGGGCATGGCCTTTGGCTTTGGGGCTTTCTACGAACCCGGCGCGCCGTGGTTGGACAACAAAGTTTTTAACCTGATGGTGCAACGCGCGTTTGGCGCGATGACCAACGACACCTTGCTGTCCATTCCCTTGTTTGTGCTGATGGGCTATGTGATGGAACGGGGCGCTTTGGTCGACAAAATGTTCCACAGCGTGCAACTGGCCTTTCGCCGTTTGCCCGGCTCCTTGGCCGTGGCCACCTTGGTCATTTGCACCTTTTGGGGCATTGCCAGTGGCTTGGTGGGCGCGGTGGTGGTGCTGATGGGCGTGATCGCCATGCGGCCCATGCTCAATGCGGGTTACGACACGCGCTTGGCCGCAGGTGTGATCACCGCTGGCGGCACACTGGGCATTTTGATCCCGCCTTCGGTGATGATCATTGTGTATGCCGCGGTGGCTGGCCAATCGGTGGTCAAACTGTATGCGGCGGCCATGTTCCCAGGCTTTTTCTTGGCCTTTTTGTACCTGGTCTATGTCATCGGCTGGGTGCTGATCGACCCCAAAGTGGCCCCCAAACTGCCCGAATCCCAAGTGCGCGCCCAAGTGCGGCCCTGGGTGCAACATGTGGCCAACCAATACGGGCCGCGCCATTTGTGGGCCTTGTTGCGCGCGGTGCTGGCACCGGGGCGAGTCAGTGGCCAAATTGAACAGGTGCGCGTGACCTGGTGGTTGCTGCTGCGCAGCTTGGCCATGAGCTTGGTGCCCTTGCTCACCCTGATCGTTTGCCTGGGCGCGGTGTGGTGGTATGTGGTCATCCACTCGCAAGCCGACAACAACGCGGCCGATGCCGCCGCTGTCGCCACCCTGTCTGCCGACCCTGCCCCTGCCGCCAATGCCGAACGCAGCGGTGTGCAAGAGCCCTCTGGCGCGGCCAGCAATGGCGTGCAATTGCCCCCCGGCGCATCCAGCAACGGCGTGCAAGAACCACCCGGATCGCAAGGCGTGCAAGAACCACCGGGCGCGTCAAGCAATGGGGTGCAAGAGCCCCCTGGTGCCGGTGGCGTGCAAGAACCACCCGGGTCAGACAACGGGGTTCAACTGCCGCCAGGGGCCAACAATGGGGTGCAATTGCCCCCGGGTGCCGACAGCGATAAGGCCGAGGGCGAAGAGGCACCGATGCAAGCCCTGGGCGACGGCGACACCTCGGATGCGCCGCGCACTGAGCCTGTGCCAGAGAGCTTTTACCTGGGCTTTTGGATCGCCTGTGCGCTGTCGCTGGCCTTGCTGGCCTACTACTACTGGCATTTCGATGCCGAGCAGTACGAAATCTTGGACATGCTGGTGCGCTCGGTCATGCCTTTGGGTGTCTTGACCTTGGTGGTGTTGGGGGTGATCTTGTTTGGCATCACCACCGCCACCGAATCGGCCGCGGTGGGTGCGGCCGGGGCATTTTTGATGGCCTGGTCGGCCGGCACGCTGAACTTTGAAAAGATCAAACAAGCCGTGTTCTTGACCGCCAAAACCACCTCCATGGTGTGCTGGCTGTTTGTCGGCTCGGCCCTGTTCTCGGCGGTGTTTGCCATCTTGGGTGGCCAGCGTTTGGTCGAGGAGTGGGTGATGGCCCTCAACCTCTCGCCCATGCAATTTTTGCTGCTGTCGCAAGCCATCATCTTTATCCTGGGCTGGCCGCTGGAGTGGACCGAGATCATCGTCATCTTCGTGCCCATCTTCCTGCCCTTGTTGGCGCACTTCCAAATCGACCCGATGCTGTGGGGCGTGATGGTGTTTGTGAACTTACAAGCCGCCTTCTTGTCGCCACCGGTGGCCATGTCGGCCTTCTACCTCAAGGGCGTGTCACCACCGCATGTGACCATCAACCAGATTTTTGCCGGCATGATGCCTTACATGTTCATCGTGATCGTGTGCATGGTGTTGATGTACATCTGGCCTGAACTGACCCTGTGGTTGCCCAACTACTTGTACGGCAAGTAACCCAGCCAGGTCACTTCTTCCAAAGCCCCGCTTGCGGGGCTTTTTTGTGGGCCAGCCATGGGTCCGATATAAGATGAGACGGTCCCTTGCAACCATTTGGAGTTCTTATGTCGCTCAGCCGTTGGGCCCTCTGGTCGGTGATTGGCTTGTTTTGCACAGGCGCTTTCGCCCAAAACTTTCCCAGCAAACCGGTTCGCTTGGTGATGCCATTTCCGGCCACAGGGCCAGCGGATGTGATGGCACGGATCTATGCCCAAAAACTGGGTGAGCGATGGGGTCAGTCGGTGGTGGTGGACAACCGCGTCGGTGCCACCGGAACCATTGGTGCCGACACAGTGGCCAAAGCTTCACCCGATGGCCACACCTTGTTGTTCACCGTTGACCTGCCCATCGTGATGGCACCGGCATTGATCAAAACCCCTTATGACCCGCGCACGGGCTTCACGCCCATTGCGATCGTGGCCGAAACCATGAACATGTTGGTCGTGCACCCCTCCCTGGGGGTTTCCAACTTGAACGAGCTGATCGCTGCGGCCAAAAAGAAACCCGGGCAACTGACCTATTCCTCTGCCGGGCAAGCTTCCCCGGCGCACATTTGCGGCGAAATGCTGCGCTTGAGCGCCGGCATCGACATCATCCATGTGCCCTACAAAGGCGCAGCACCGGCCATGAATGCGGTGCTCGCAGGCGAGGTGTCGATGTTTTGCGGCCCCATCACCCAGGGCCTGGCCCATGTCAAAGGCGGCAAACTCAAGGCCGTGGGGGTGACCGGTGCCAGCAACTCGGCCCTGATCCCTGAACTGCCCACCTTGTCAACCACCATCCCTGGCTTGGTGGTCTCAACGACTTACATGCTGTATGCGCCCCCATCGACACCCGCACCGATCGCTCAGTTGATCAAGACGGATCTGCGCAAGACCTGGGAAGACAAAGACTTGCGAGACCGCTTGGGGGCCATGGGCATTGAAATGATTTGGTTGGAAGGCCCAGACCTGGGCCGTCGCGTGGATGCCGATTTGACCAAGTGGACCCATGTGGTCAAAACCGCTGGCATCCGCGCCGATTGAGCCCGCAACACCATGCACAAAGCCCCCAACTTCATTCTGTTCATCACCGACCAGCACCGCGCAGACCATTTGGGTTGCTATGGCAATCCGACGGTGCGAACACCCCACCTGGACGCATTGGCCCAACGCGGTTGGATGGCCCAGGAGTGTCATGTCGCGTCTCCCATCTGCATGCCCAACCGCGCCTCCTTGATGACCGGTCGCATGCCTTCGCGCCATGGTGTTCGCCACAACGGCATCGAACTCTCGTTGGACGAACGCACCTTGCCGCAAGCCTTGCGCGAAGCGGGCTACCAAACCTTTCACGTGGGCAAATCACACCTGCAAAACATTGAAATCAAGCCCGCCCAATACCCCAAGCCTGGCACGCCACGCCGTTCACATGAGGCGCGGCGCGCATCGCCGGGCCCACATGGCCAAGAAATTTGGAAGCGTTGGGAAGACAACCCCGATTGCGACATCGAAACGCCTTTCTATGGCTTTGACCATGTGGACCTGTGCATTCACCATGCCGATGATGAGTTTGGCCATTGGCGGCGCTGGGCCAGGCAACAAGACCCCCAGGTGGACTCGCTCATTGGCCATGCCAATGCCTGGCCCACACCCGGGTTTGAACTCAGCCGCTTCCAACAGGCGTGGCGCACCCGCTTGCCGGAGCACCTCTACCCCACCCACTGGATCGCCGAGCGGGCCATGGATCGGCTGGCGCAAGCGCAGCAGCACGGCTCGCCATTTTTCCTCCATTGCTCTTTCCCAGATCCGCACCACCCGTTCACGCCACCGGGCAAATACTGGGACATGTACCGGCCCGAAGAAGTTGAGCTGCCCGCCTCGTTTCACGCGCCCCACAGCGCCATGGCACCGCACCTGAAAGCCCTGTACCAACAACGCGACGATCAAACTGCGGTCAAAAACACCCAAGCCTTGTTTGCCTGCACCGAGCGCGAAGCGCGCGAAGCCATCGCCCTGAACTACGGCTCGATCAGCATGATCGACGATGCGATTGGCCGCGTGCTGTCCAAACTCAAGGACTTGGGTTTGGCCGACAACACCGTGGTGGTGTTCACCGCCGACCATGGGGACTTTCTGGGTGACCACCAGTTGCTGCTCAAAGGCCCTATCCATTACCGGGGCTTGACCCGCGTGCCCTTGATCTGGGCCGATCCCCAGGCCGCCGTTGCAACCAGTTCTGCGGCCCTGTGCCAAACCGTTGACCTGGCACCCACCATCTTGGAGCGGGCTGGCGTGCCCCCCTGGAATGGCATCCAAGGCCACTCCTTGTTGCCACTGGTATCGGGCCAAGCCCCAGCGGTGCGGCCTGATTTGTTGATCGAAGAAGAAGGCCAACGCTATTACATGGGTTTCACCGAACGGGTGCGCATGCGCAGTTTGATCTTTGGGCCCTATCGCCTCTCTGTCTACGATGGGGTGGATTGGGGCGAGTTGTACGACCGCAGCACCGACCCCGAAGAGCTGCACAACCTGTGGGACGCGCCTGCGCACCAAAACTTGCGGGCCCGCATGACCGAGCGCATGCTGCGGCGCATGATGGCCTTGTCAGAAACCAGCCCCTACCCCACGCAAATAGCCTGATCGGTTGCGGCATGCCAGCCGCGCAGGGAAACCCGCCTCACTGAATTTTGATATTGGCCGACTTCACCAAGCCGATGTAGGTGTCCAATTCTTTGGCCATCAAGGTCTGGAAAGCCCCCAGGCCCAGGCCGACGGGTTCGTTGCCGATGCCCAAAATGCGCTCACGGATGTCTGGCCGGGCCAACAGCTTGCTGAACTCTTCGTGCAAGCGGGCCGAAACAGCCGGCGGCATGCCAGCTGGCCCGATCACACCGATCCAGGTGTCACTGATCACGTTTTTGAAGCCCAATTCCGGCATGGTGGGTGCGTTGGGCAACAAGGCCGATCGCTTTTCAGCCATCACCCCCAAAACACGCAAACGCCCGGCTTTGATGAAACCCAGCGACGAACTCAGCGCCGACACCGATGAAGGAACCTGCCCTGCGATGACCGCTTCCACCGACAAATTGGCCCCCTTGTAAGGGATGTGGTTGAGTTTGATGTTGGCATAGTGTGCAAACAACTCTCCGGCCAAATGCACCGTGGTCCCCGCGCCCGACGTGGCATAAGCCACACCACCTGGGTCGGCTTTGGCCGCTTGCACGTAATCAGACAGGGTTTTCCAAGGGCTGTCTGCGCGAACCGTGATCATGTTGGGCGTGGTGGTCAACAAGGTGATGCCGGTGAAATCTTTTTCGGCATGAAACGGGATGCTGGGGTTCATCGCATGGTTGATCAAATGCGTGTTGGGTGCCACGTACAAGGTGTATCCATCGGGGGCAGATTTGGCCACGTAATCCGCGCCAATGATGCCCGCAGCACCGGGTTTGTTTTCCACCACCACCGGCTGGCCCAAGGCCTTTTGCAACTCCGGCGCCAAAATTCTCGCCATCACATCCGACACGCCGCCCGCCACAAAACCCACCACCAATTTGATCGGCCGCTGCGGATAGCTGCCCTGGGCCTGTGCGGCCATGGATAACAAACCCAACAGAAAGCCGGCCAGTATCTTGAAACGCATGTTGTCTCCTTCGTCGATAAAAAATTTTTACAGATAACCCCGCAGGCTGAAAGCCCTCGGGGTGCGAATGAATCTTGGCATCTCAAGCCACCTTGGACTTCATGTGCGCACGGTGTTGTGCAGTGGCCACCTCATCGATCTCACCGGCGGCGGTGAACACAACGCCGTAATCCGTTGTCGCAGCGGCGGGCGTGACATAGCCCATGGCCAAGTCTTGCTGTATTTTGGGCACCGGCCGATCGAGCGGATCACCATAGCCGCCCCCGCCTGCTGTTTCAATGGTGATGCGGTCACCTTCCCACAAGGGATGATCGCCCTTCAATACAAACACCTGGTCCCCGTTCTTGCGCTGGATGCAAACCCCCGAGGGCTTGCCAGGTTTGCCGCCTTTGAGGCCCCAGGGCAGGCATTTGGTTCGGTCAATTTTCAAATTGATGCGGCAAGCGGCCAATACCCGATACACCTTGACCACCCCCATGCCACCCCTTTGTTGACCCGCCCCACCGGAGTCCGGGCGCAGCACATAAGAGTCCAACACATAAGGGCAGGTGGCCTCTTGCATTTCGATCGGCACATTGGACGTGTCGCCATGCAAATTGGAGCGCGATGGCCCATAACCATCTTCCGACGCGGTGGCACCCCAGCCGCCACAAATGGTGTCCAGGTTGTAGAAGGGTCGCCCGGTAACAGGGTGCTTGCCATGGAAAGCATGCACCCCATAGGTGCCGTGGTGAGCCGCCGCCACGCGCTGCGGAAACACCTCGGCCATGGCGCGAATGACCGTGTCCACCACGGTGGGAATCATGTTGCCCGAGGAGCCCAGGGCAGCCCCAGGCCCAGCAGAAATGAAGGTGCCCTCTGGGATCACAATGTCCAGCGCCCGAAAATCGCCCTCGTTCACAGGTTGATCGGAAGAGAACAGGTATTTCACCGCCACCCGGGCCGCCGCCACCGCACCCCCATTGCGCCCCGCGTTGAGCGGCCCCGGCCGTTGCGGCGAGACCTGCGAAAAATCAACCGTGAGCTTGTCGCCTTTTTTTTCAACCGCGATGTCGATGGGCACTGTGCTGTCCAGATCAATCCCATCGTTGTCCAAAAATGCGCTGGCCTTGTAAATGCCATCGGGCGCTGATTTCAAAATTTGGCGCATCGACTGATCGGACTGGTCCCACATCATCTGTACCGCTGCGTGGTAACTGTGTGCGCCATATTTCTCGGCGATGTCTTGGACCATTTTCTTGCCCAATAAACAACCGCCAATTTGCGCCTCGATGTCGCCCATGAGCATCTCTGGGAAGCGGGTGTTGTAGCGAATGACCCGCAGCATGTCTTCGTTGCGACGGCCCTCGTTGAACAACTTCACGGTGCGCAGCTGCAAGCCCTCTTGAAAAATTTCTGTGGCGGTGGTGGAACTGCACGAGCCAATCATCATGCCGCCGATGTCGATCCAATGCATGAGCACACAGAAAAACGCCATCACCTGCCCATCGTGGATCACAGGGGTGTACATCACCACATTGTTCAAATGCTGACCCAGGGTATCGGCATGGTTGGAGATGACGATGTCACCGTCTTTCAAGCCTTCCACCCCATAAATATCAAGGCCATCGCGCACCGCAGTGCCCAAGGCATTGGCCACAAAAATCGCCAGGCTGCCTCGGGATTGGGACACCGACTGACCGGTGGCATCCACGATGCCAACGGAGTAATCTTTGTACTCGCTGATGAAGGTGCTGAAAGCGGTGCGGGTGATGTTCTTGTCGATTTGATTGGGGATGGACACCAGGTCTTGGCGGATCACTTCGAGGGTGATGGGGTCGAGCGCGTGGTCGGTCATGGCGGATTCAGGCATCGCAAACCTCTATATGGATTTCACCCAAGGCACCGACCTGGGCTTTGTCGCCGGGCATCAACACGGTGGTGGAACTGAATTCCTCAATGATGGCGGGCCCTTCGATGACAAACCCCATGGGCAACAGCGGGCGTTGCCACACGGCAACCGTGCGCCAGCCATGCGGCTGAGGAAAATAAACCGCCCTGGCTTGCGACTCAGGCGTGCGCGCCTCTTGTGGCCATTCAACACATTTCAACAAATCGGGCTTGGGTATTTCTGCCGTCGCACCCAGCTTCAAGGCCAACACCTCCACCTCGCAATCGGCATTGGCATGACCAAAGCGCTTGCGATAGGTTTGCTCGAAATCGGCCAAAAAGGCATCCATGCCCTTCTCTCTGTGATAGGGCACCCGCACCGTGTGGGTCTGCCCCAGGTACCGGGCCTCCAGCGAATGCTCAAACGCAATGGGGCGGTCACCGAGGTCGCGTTGCAAGCCATCTCGGCCTTCTTGTTCCAACTCGTCAAATATGCGGTGGAGTTGGGCTTGTGCGCTGGGCATTGCCGGGGTGAGAAACGTCCGCGCCAAATCCATCCGCGCGCCGGCAATCAACATGCCCAAGGTGGAGAAATTGCCGGGGTGGGGCGGCACGACCACCTGTCGAATGCCCAAGGCCCTGGCCAGCACCGAACCAAACAAGGGACCGCCGCCGCCAAAGACAAACAGCTTGAAGTCGCGCGCATCAATGCCTCTTTCGATGGTGATTTCTTTGATCGCTCCCGCCATGGTCACGGTGGCAATGTCCAAAATACCTTGCGATGCCTGCTCGGCTGCCAAGTCGCCCACGTAGCCCAAAGGCTTGGCAATCCTTGCCGTGATCGCCGCTTTGGCCGCCGCCAGGTCCAAGCGCAATTGGCCTTTCATGAAATTGCCCGAGCCGATCCGCCCCAACACCACATTGGCATCGGTCACGGTGGGCGCTTGTCCGCCTCGGCCAAAAGCCACTGGGCCAGGCTCCGATCCAGCACTTTGGGGGCCCACGCTGATGCGGCCAAAGCCGTCAACCGATGCAATGGAGCCACCGCCAGCGCCCACTTCCACGATGTCGAGCACCGGTGTTTTCAGCGGAAAGCCCCGCTCGTACCCGCCCACATGGTAGATGGGGTGCACATCGAATTGACCGTTTTGCACCAAGGCACATTTGGCCGTGGTGCCACCCATGTCAAAAGCAATCAGTCGGTCAATGCCCAACAACTGGGCATAGGCGGCCGCACCCATGCAGCCGCCGATGGGGCCAGACTCGACCAAGTGCACGGGTTGCTCGATCGCGCGCTCCACCGACAGCACGCCACCGTTGGAGCCCATCATGTAAAAACTGCCTTGAAACCCCTGCTTGGTCAGGCGCTCATTGAAGGTGTGCAAGTAAGTCTGCATGCGCGCGCCCACATAGGCATTGGCCGCCGCTGTGGATGTGCGCTCGTATTCATACCACTCACGGGTCAAGGTGGTGGCACAGGTCACATAAACACCAGGCAACCACGCCTTCAGGCGTTGGCTGGCCAAGGCTTCGTGCCAGGGGTTGGCATAGGCATTCATGAAAGAAATGGCCACCGCCTCCACCCCCAAGCTTTTGAGTTGCAGCGCCAGCTCGTGCAACTGCTGCTCATCCAGCGGCTGCAACACCTCGCCTTTGTGGTCGATGCGCTCAGCGACTTCAAACCGGTGCGAGCGGGGTATCAATGGCGGATCGCGGCGGTAATCTTGTTTGAACGGCACCGGCCGGTTGCCACGGGCAATTTCCAACACATCTTTGAAACCTTGGGTGGTGATCAGCGCAGTCCGCCCGCCAGAGCGCTGCAAAAAGGTGTTGATCACATGGGTCGTGCCGTGCTTGAACAGCAAACAGGCCGACAAACTCACCTGGGTTCCCGCCAGACCGGCCAGCACACCGTCCACCAAGTGCGTGTAATCGGTCAAGGACTTGCTGTAGGACACCGTCTGGGTTTGCGCATCGTAAACAGCCACATCTGTGAATGTGCCACCGGTATCGGCGGCCACCATGTAACGCATCGGGAGAGTCCTCAGGTTGATCAAAATTTGTGCAGATTCACTCTAGCACCAATTGGTGGCCTGGCCACCTCGGGCTGACACCAGTGCTACAGCATCTGTCAGGGCAAAACCGCTCAGACTGATATGATTGCCGTTGACGTTAACGTCAATTACCCGACGGGCCCTGATCCGCCCGCGCGCTCACCGGAGACCCCCCATGACCGACTTGTCCGCTGAATTTCAAGCCTTGGCCAATTACCGCCCCAAAAACAAGGTTCGCTTTGTCACCGCAGCCAGCTTGTTTGACGGCCACGACGCGGCCATCAACATCATGCGGCGCATCTTGCAAAGCATGGGCGCAGAAGTCATTCACCTGGGGCACAACCGCTCGGTGGACGAGGTGGTCACCGCCGCTTTGCAAGAGGATGTGCAAGGCATTGCCATCAGCTCCTACCAGGGCGGCCATGTGGAGTACTTCCAGTACATGGTGGACCTGTTGCGCCAGCGCGGGGGCGCGCACATCCAGGTGTTTGGCGGCGGCGGCGGGGTCATCGTGCCCGACGAAATCAGCGCACTGCATGCCTACGGCGTGACCCGCATTTACAGCCCGCAAGACGGCCAGCGCATGGGCTTGCAGGGCATGATCGGCGAGATGATCATGCGCTGCGATCAAGACCTGAGCCCGCACGCACCCACCCAACTGTCGGCCATCGAAGGCCACAGCGAAGCCCATTGGCGCGCTTTGGCGCAACTCATCACCGCGATTGAAAACAGCGCCAGCCCAGATGCCCGTCCAGCGGGCATCCAAGCCGGTTTGATCAATGACATGCGCGCCAAAGCCAAAGCGCGCCAAGTGCCCGTGATTGGCATCACCGGCACGGGGGGCGCTGGCAAATCCTCGTTGACCGATGAACTGATTCGCCGCTTGCGCCTGGACCAAAGCGACAGCCTGCGCATTGCCGTCATCTCCATCGACCCCTCGCGGCGCAAAAGCGGTGGTGCCTTGCTGGGCGACCGCATCCGCATGAATGCCATCGCCCCATGGAACCTGGGCCAAGCCGGTGCGCCCAGCCAGCGGGTGTTCATGCGCAGCTTGGCCACGCGTGAATTTGGCAGCGAGATCAGCGCGGCCTTGCCCGATGTGATTGCCGCCACCAAGTGCGCTGGCTTTGACCTGATCGTGGTGGAAACCTCGGGCATTGGCCAAGGCGATGCGGCCATCGTGCCGCATGTCGATGTGCCCTTGTATGTGATGACCCCAGAGTTTGGCGCGGCCAGCCAACTGGAGAAAATCGACATGCTCGACTTTGCCGAGTTTGTGGCCATCAACAAGTTTGACCGCAAAGGCGCGGCCGATGCCTTGCGCGATGTGTCCAAACAAGTGCAACGCAACAAAGAAGCCTGGGCCACACCCACCGAACAAATGCCGGTGTTTGGCACCATGGCCGCACACTTCAACGACGACGGCGTGACCGCGCTCTACCAGGCCATGAAGCCGCGCCTGCAAGCCCTGGGCCTGCCCCTGAAAACCAGCTTGCTGCCCAGCGTGTCGGTGCGCCACAGCTCACACCAAACCCCCATCGTGCCGGGTGCGCGCAGCCGTTACCTGGCCGAGATCAGCGACAGCGTACGCAGCTACAAGCGCCGCGCCCGCGAGCAAGCCCAACTGGCACGCGAAATCCAACAACTGCAAGCCGCGGCCCAGATGTTGGCCGAGGGCAAACAAGGCCGCGCCAAGGCCAGCGAAGCCGCCACCGACTTGGCCGCACAGCGCCTGAACCACTTGGGGGCCAACGAACGCGCCTTGCTGGCCGACTGGCCCCAGTTGCAAAAAGATTACGCCGGCGACGAGTTGGTGGTGACGGTGCGTGGCAAAGAAATCCGCACCGCGCTGACCACCCGGTCTTTGAGCGGTACCACGGTGCGCAAGGTGGCCCTGCCCCAATACCATGACCAGGGCGATGTGCTGCAGTGGTTGATGCTCGACAACGTGCCGGGTCGCTACCCCTATACCGCAGGCACTTTTGCCTTCAAACGCGAAAACGAAGACCCCACCCGCATGTTTGCGGGCGAAGGCGACCCATTCCGCACCAACCGCCGCTTCAAGCTGTTGAGCGAGGGCATGCCCGCCAAGCGTTTGAGCACCGCCTTTGATTCCGTCACTTTGTACGGCAACGACCCCGACCTGCGGCCCGATATTTACGGCAAGGTGGGCAACTCCGGCGTGAGCATCGCCACCTTGGACGACATGAAAGCCTTGTACGACGGCTTTGATTTGTGCTCGCCCAGCACCAGCGTGTCGATGACCATCAATGGGCCTGCACCGACCATCTTGGCGATGTTCATGAACACCGCCATCGATCAAAACCTGGACAAGTTCCGCGCCGAAAAAGGCCGCGAGCCCAATGCCAGCGAAGCCGCTGAAATCCGCGCCTGGGTGATGCAAAACGTGCGCGGCACGGTGCAAGCCGATATCTTGAAAGAAGACCAAGGGCAAAACACCTGTTTGTTCAGCACCGAGTTTTCGCTCAAAACCATGGGCGATGTGGCGGCCTATTTTGTCGAGCACCAGGTGCGCAACTTCTACAGCGTGTCCATCAGCGGCTACCACATCGCCGAGGCCGGGGCCAATCCGATCAGCCAATTGGCGTTCACTTTGTCCAATGGCTTTACCTTTGTCGAAGCCTATTTGGCGCGTGGCATGCACATCGACGACTTTGCCCCCAACCTGTCGTTCTTCTTCAGCAACGGCATGGACCCCGAATACACGGTGATGGGCCGGGTGGCCAGGCGGATTTGGGCCGTGGCCATGAAAGAGAAATACGGTGCCAACGAGCGCAGCCAAAAACTCAAATACCACATCCAAACCAGCGGCCGCAGCTTGCACGCGCAAGAGATCCAGTTCAACGACATCCGCACCACCTTGCAAGCGCTGATTGCGATTTACGACAACTGCAACAGCCTGCACACCAATGCGTTTGACGAAGCCATCACCACGCCCACCGAAGACAGCGTGCGCCGCGCCATGGCCATTCAGCTCATCATCAACCGCGAATGGGGCCTGGCCAAAAACGAAAACCCGGGCCAAGGTGCTTTCATCATCGAAGAGCTCACCGAGTTGGTTGAAGAAGCCGTGCTCATCGAGTTTGAGCGCATTTCGGAGCGTGGGGGGGTGCTCGGCGCGATGGAGACCGGCTACCAGCGCGGCCGCATCCAAGACGAGTCCATGCACTACGAAATGCTCAAGCACACCGGCGAGTTGCCCATCATTGGGGTCAACACCTTCAAGTCGCCCCATGGCGATGGTGCGCCGCAAAAAATCGAATTGGCCCGCTCCACCGAAGAAGAAAAGCAAAACCAATTGCAACGCCTGCAAGACTTCCACCAACGCCACGCCCACCAAGCCCCGCAAGCGCTGGAGCGGCTGCGCCAAGCCGCGTTGGCCAATGACAATGTGTTTGCTGTTTTGATGGACGCGGTGCGCTGCTGCTCACTGGGCCAAATCACCCGCGCCTTGTTTGAGGTGGGTGGCCAATACCGCCGCAACATGTGATGTCCGCGCCCCTGCCCACGGCCACACCCCATTTGGTGTGCAGCGACCTGCACAAACGCTATGGCGACAACTTGGCGGTGGACGGGGTTTCACTGTCCATCCATGCGGGCGAATGCCTGGGCGTGATCGGGCCCAATGGCGCGGGCAAAACCACCACCTTGCGCATGTGTTTGGGGCTGACCGTGCCCGACAGCGGTCGCATCCAGGCCTTTGGCATGGACATGCCCGCCGATGAACTGGCCATCAAGGCGCGCCTGGGTGTGGTCAGCCAATTCGACTCGCTGGACCCCGACTTCACCTGCGCCGAAAACCTGTTGGTGTTTGGCCGCTACTTTGGCTTGGCCGATGCCACCATCCGCGCGCGCATCCCACAGCTGCTGGAATTTGCCGCCTTGGGCCACAAAGCCCATGCCAAGCCAGGCGAACTCTCTGGCGGCATGAAGCGGCGGCTGAGCTTGGCCCGCGCCCTCATCAACGACCCGGCCTTGCTGATGCTCGACGAACCCACCACCGGCCTGGACCCCCAAGCGCGCCACCTGATGTGGGAGCGTTTGCAGCAATTGCTGGCCCAAGGCAAGTCGATTTTGCTCACCACCCATTTCATGGACGAGGCCGAGCGCTTGTGCGACCGCTTGCTGGTGCTCGACCACGGCCGGGTGATCGCCCAGGGCAAGCCACGCGAATTGATCGCCGAGCACCTGGAGAGCGATGTGATCGAAGTGTTTGGCGCGGGTGCGCTGGCCTTGATCGACAGCCCGCTGGCGCGCATGGCCCAGCGGGTCGAGCGCAGCGGTGAAACCGTGTTCTTCTACACCGACGATGCCCCCGCCTTGTTGGCGCAATTGGCCTTGCAACCCGGCTTGCGCAGCTTGCACCGACCCGCCAATTTGGAGGACTTGTTCCTCAAGCTGACCGGTCGTCAAATTCGAGAGGCAGGCTGATATGCGCATGCGTTGGTGGCCCGTTTTTTTGCGCAACCTGCTGGTCTGGCGCAAGCTGGCCTTGCCCAGCTTGGTGGGCAATATTGCCGAACCCTTGATGTGGCTGGTGGCCTTTGGCTATGGCATGGGCAGCTTGGTCGGGCAGGTGAAGGTCGATGGGCAAAGCGTGCCCTATTTGCTGTTTTTGGCCAGCGGTTCGATTTGCATGAGCGCCATGAATGCCGCCACCTTCGAGGCCTTGTACTCGGCGTTTTCACGCATGCATGTGCAAAAAACCTGGGACGGCATCCTCAACGCGCCAGTGCGGCTTGGCGATGTGGTGCTGGCCGAAATGCTGTGGGCCGCGTTCAAGTCTTTGTTCACCGTCAGCGCCATTTTGTGTGTGATGCTGGCCTTGGGCATCAGCCACAGCCCCAAACTGGTGCTGGCCTGGCCGATCTTGCTGTTTGCGGGCATCACCTTCAGCTGCATGGCCTTGGTGTTCAATGCCTTGGCCAAAGGCTATGACTTTTTCACCTACTACTTCACCTTGTTTCTCACCCCCATGATGTTTTTGAGTGGGGTGTTTTTCCCACTCGATCAACTGCCCGACTGGGTGCGCCTGTTGGCCGCTTGGTTGCCCCTGACCCAAGTCGTGGAGTTGGTGCGGCCCTTGTTCATGGACACCTGGCCCAGCCACCCGGTGCGCCACTTGGCCGTGCTGGCCTTGTACGCGGGCATTTCATTTCAGCTCGCCTTGGTGCTGACCCGGCGGCGATTTGCCCGCTGATTGCTTTCAGCTCGCTTGAGGAGAAGACCATGTCAGACCTTTCCCAAGGCCGCATCGTGTGCGAGGTGCGTGGCCCGATTTTGTTGATCGGTATCGACCGCGTGGCCAAGCGCAATGGCTTCACCCCGGTGATGCTGCGCGAACTCAGCGCCGCCTACACCCGCTTGGAAGACGATGCCGATTTGCGCGTGGGCGTGCTGCATGCCTTGGGGGATCACTTCACTGCAGGCCTGGACCTGCCCAGCATGGCCGAGTCCATGCAGCGTGGCGAGCGCATGAGCCCCGATGGTTGGGTCGACCCGCTGGACCTGGGTCACCCCGGGCTGCGCCGGCGCAGCAAACCCCTGGTGGTGGCGGTGCAAGGCATCACCTTCACCTTGGGCGTGGAATTGATGCTGGCCGCCGACATGGTGGTGGCCGCCGACAACTGCCGGTTTTCGCAACTGGAGGTGCAGCGCGGCATCATGCCCACCGGGGGTGCCACGATCCGCATGGCCCAACGCGCGGGTTGGGGCCATGCCATGCGCTACCTGCTCACCGGCGACGAATTCGACAGCGCCACCGCATTGCGTTTGCACTGGGTGCAGCTCGTGGTGCCTGCGGGTGAGCAACTGCAACAGGCCATGGCCTGGGCCGAAAAAATTGCCGCACAAGCCCCGCTGGCGGTGGTGGCCACGCGGCAAAACGCCTTGATCGCTTTGGAGCAAGGGCCCGCCGCGGCGGTGCAAAGCCTGAGCGAGACCCAACAAAGGCTCTCCCGCAGCGCCGATGCGGCCGAGGGTGTGCGGGCCTTTATCGAAAAGCGGCCAGCGCGGTTCAGCGGCCAATGACCACAGGCCGAGCACGACGGCCCATGAAAAAAGCCGTGGTCGGTTGCCCAGACCACGGCCACAGCGGCAAAAACCGCTTAAAACTGTCGATCGGGCAAGGTCAAGCGCAAACCTTTGTGCTGCGCCTGTAACTTCACCTGGCAAGCCAGGCGGCTGCCAGCCACCCGCTCGGTGGCCACAAAGTCGAGCATTTGTGCCTCGCTGCTGTCGGGCGCGGGCAGCAAGCCCAATTGAGATTCGTCGACCATGCAGTGGCAGGTGGCGCAGCTGCAGCACCCCCCACATTCCCCCAACAAACCTTCGACACCGGCGGCTGTCACCGCATCGAGCAAGGTTTGGCCCTCTTCGGCGCTCACCTCATGGGTGGCACCTTGGGCGGTGGTCACATGGATCAACAACATCTTTATCCCTTCAGTCTGCGTAAACGCCTGCGGCCTTGACGACCGGTGTCCACTTGGCAATTTCAGCGTTGACAAAGGCCTTGTGCTCGGCGGGCTCGACCCGTTTGTCGCTCACCACCACCGCACCCAAGCCTTCTTGCTTTTTGATGAATTCGGGGTCTTTCAAAGCCAGCTTGAGGGCGGCATTGATTTTGGCCTGCACATCAGCGGGCAGGCCTTTGGGGCCATACAAACCGTGCCAAATCGTGACCTGGAAGTTTTTGACACCGGACTCGTCCAAGGTGGGCAGGTCTTTGAGCACCGGCGTGTTCAAGCGCTTGGCCGTGGTCACGCCAAAGGCCTTGACTTTTTTGCCCTCGATTTGGGTGGTGGTGTTGGTGGTTTGATCGCACATCAGGTCCACTTGGCCGCCGATCAAATCGGTCATCGCCGGTGCCGTGCCTTTGTAGGGCACGGTGGTCATGTCCACTTGGATCGAAGCCTGCCACAACATGCCGCACAGGTGCGAGGCCGAGGCCAAACCGGCGTTGGCCAGGTTGATCTTGCCTTTGTTGGCGTTGACCCACACCATCAACTCTTTGTAGTTGTTGGCGGGCAATTGCGGCTTGCCAATCAAGGTCATGGGCACATCGTTGATCATGCCCAGGTATTCAAAATCGTTTTCCACCTTGAATGGCAGGTTACGCACCAGCGAGGGGAAGATGCCCATGGCGATGTGGTGCACCAACAAGGTATGGCCATCGGGATTGGCCTTGGCCGCTTTGGCCGCACCGATCAATCCACCCGGGCCACCGGCGGCGTTTTCCACCACCACGCTGGCACCCAGGGTTTTGCGCATGGCCTCGGCCAGGTCACGGGCCACGCGGTCGGTGGGGCCGCCAGCGGCAAATGGCACGATCAAGGTGACGGTTTTGTCTTTGATCGGGTAATCAGCGGCCATGCCGCTCAGGGGGGCCAAAGCCAAGCTCAGCAAGGCGGTGTGGATCCAGGTTTTTTTCATGGGTTGTCTCCGTTGTTCAAATGACCCGCCATGCTATCAACTCAGCACCCAACGTCCATCGTGGGTATTACGTAAGTCCTATTCGCCGTCAGGTCTTGCGATGGCGCGCAGCCCTGGTGGTCAGCGGTAGCTGCGAGCGTCTTCGATGACCTTGCCATCGTTGGGCAAGCTGTTGGGAGCCGCCCATTCAATGGTGGCCCGCAGCTTGGTCACTTCACGCACCGCATCGCCCACCTGTTGGGTCAACTCGGCTGAGCTTTGGGCTGCCTCGACTTTGAGGGTCATTTGGTCATTGGCCATTTCACCGCTGACGACCAAGCGCGCACGGCCCAATTGGGGAAAGCGCTTGAGCACCTGGTCCACTTGCGAGGGGTGGACAAACATGCCACGCACCTTGGTGGTTTGATCGGCGCGGCCCATCCAACCCTTGATGCGGGTGTTGGTGCGCCCGCTGGGGCAAGGCCCATCGAGCAAGGCCGTCAGGTCGCCGGTGCCAAAGCGGATCAAGGGGTAATCGGGGTTGAGCGAGGTGACCACCAATTCACCCACTTCACCCGGGGCCACTGGGTCGCCGGTGCCCGGTCGCACGATCTCGACGATGACTTGCTCATCGAGCACCAAGCCCTCGCGCGCCGAGGTCTCATAAGCGATCAAACCCAAATCGGCGGTGGCAAAACACTGGTAGGCATGGATGCCGCGCTCGGCCAACCAGTCGCGCAGCGATGGCGGAAAGGCCTCGCCACCGAGCATGGCTTTTTTCAAGCTGGGCAAGGCCACGCCCATTTCGGCGGCTTTTTCAACAATGATTTTCAAAAAACTCGGCGTGCCGATGTAGCCCGCTGGCCGCAATTCGGCCATGGCCTGCACCTGTTGCTCGGTTTGGCCTGTGCCACCGGCAAACACGGTGCAACCCAAGGCATGTGCACCCGTCTCCATCATCGAGCCGGCGGGCACAAAGTGGTAGCTGAAACAGTTGTGGATCAACTCACCCGAGCGAAAACCCGCCGCATACATGGCCCGGGCCATGCGCCAGTAATCACGCCGTGTGCCCTCGGGCTCGTAAATCGGGCCGGGGCTGGCAAACACGCGCGGCATGTGCGGGCCAAAGCCAATGCTGGCAAAGCCACCAAAGGCATGGCGTGCCCGCTCGGCCTGTTGGCGCTCGTGCAATTCGCTTTTGCGCGTCACCGGCAATTGCGCCAAAGCGGCCCGGCTGGTGATGCTGCGCGGGTCCACGCCAGCCAGTATTTGTGCAAAAGCCTCGCTGTGGGCTTGGGCATGGGCCACTTGGGCGGGCAACGCGGCCAGCAGGTCGGCTTCGCGCTGGGCGGGGCTGCGCTGTTCCAATTCGTCGTAAAAAGAATTCATGGGCTTGTCCGTGTGGGGTGCCGTGCCGCACACAACGCGCGCTGGCAGGGCAACAAAAAATAATGACGGCTTGCGGGTGCTTTAAGCCAGCCAGCGTTTGCGCCGCTTGTAGCTCTTGACGTCTTTGAAGCTCTTGCGCTCGCCGCCGCCCATGCCGAGGTAAAACTCTTTCACGTCCTCGCTGTTGGCCAGCTCACTGGCCACACCGTCCATGACGATGCGCCCCGACTCCATGATGTAGCCATAGTCCGCGTACTTCAAAGCCATGTTGGTGTTTTGCTCGGCCAACAAAAAGGTGACCTTTTCTTTTTCGTTGAGGTCTTTGACGATGTTGAACACCTCTTCCACGATTTGTGGGGCCAGGCCCATCGAGGGCTCGTCCAGCAAAACCATGTTGGGGTTGGTCATCAAAGCGCGGCCAATGGCGCACATTTGTTGCTCGCCCCCAGAGGTATAGGCCGCTTGCGATGTGCGCCGGGTTTTCAAGCGCGGAAAGTAGGTGTAGACCTTGTCCAAATTGGCGGCGATTTCGCCTTTGTCGGTGCGGGTGTAGCTGCCGGTCATGAGGTTTTCTTCAATCGTGAGGTGGGCAAAGCAGTGCCGCCCTTCCATCACCTGCACCACGCCACGGCGCACCAAATCGGCGGGCGAGAGGTTTTCAATGCGCTCGCCGCGCAGCTCGATGCTGCCCTTGGTCACCTCGCCGCGCTCACCACGCAACAAATTGGACACCGCCCGCAAGGTGGTGGTTTTGCCCGCGCCATTGCCGCCCAAGATGGCAACGATCTTGCCATTGGGCACCTGCAAAGAAACGCCTTTCAAAACCAAGATGACGTGGTTGTAAATGACCTCGATGCCATTGACGTTGAGAACGATGCTGTTGGGTTCCATGTCTTGCCTTGTTCAACCAATCGCCAAACCTGCGCCGCAGGCCTGGCGATTGGGGGCTTTCTCAAGCCCCCAGGACCGCGGGTCCGCGCGCGCATGCAGCGCCCACGGACCACGGTGAGACACGATCAGGACTGGCAGTCTTGACCGGTGCGGCGGGTCCACTTCTTCTCGGCCGCGTACTTGTCGGCAGCGGCCTTGACCATGGGCTTGATGATGGCATCGTCTTGCTGCATCCAGTCGGAGGTGAAGTTCCACTTTTTGCCATCCCACTGGTGCATGCGGGCCCAAGAAGCGCCTTGGTGGTCAGAGCAAGAGGTGGAGATGGGTCGCATCACCCCTTTGAAGCCCAAGGCATCGAGCTTGGCCTGGGTCAGGTTGAGGTTTTCAAAGCCCCAACGTGCTTGCTCGGGCGACACCCACTTGCCTTTGCCGAAACGCTCTTGCGCAGCGCGCACGCCTTCGATGGCCAACATGGCAGCGACCAAGCCGCGCATGTAGAGCACTTCACCGACTTCGGTCTTGGGACCGGTGCCTTGGCCTTTGTCATGCAACTTGGCCAATATCTCTTTGACCACGGCCGCATTGGGCTCGGCACCGTGTTGCAAAGCCAAGGCGTTGTAGCCCTTGGCACCGTCGCCCACGTCTTTCACGTCCGGCTCGGCACCGGCCCACCACACGCCGTACATCTTGTCGCGCGGGAAGCCTGTGGCCACGGCCTCTTTCAAAGCGGTGGAGTTCATCACACCCCAACCCCAGTTGAGCACGTAGTCGGGGCGGTTTTGGCGGATTTGCAACCAAGTGGCTTTTTGCTCCACGCCGGGATGGGCCACGGGCAACAAAGACAACACAAAGCCGTGCATGGCGGCACGCTCTTGCAACAGGGGGATGGGCTCTTTGCCAAACGGGCTGTCGTGGTAGATCAAGGTGATTTTTTTGCCCTTGAGCTTGTCAAAGCCACCCTCTTTGGCCGCCAAGTGCTGGATCAAAATATCGGCCGCACCCCAGTAGGTGCCGGTGAGTGGGAAGTTCCACTTGAACACTTGGCCATCGGCCGATTCGCTGCGGCCATAGCCAGCGGTGATCAGGGGGATCTTGTCGCCGGGGGCTTTTTCGGTCAGCGCGAAGGTGATGCCGGTGGACAAGGGCTGGAACACCGTGCCGCCACCGTTTTTGCCTTTCAAGCGCTCGTAGCACTCCACGCCACGGTCGGTGGCATAGCCGGTTTCGCACTCTTCAAACGAAACCTTCACGCCATTGATGCCGCCACGGGCATTGACCAGTTTGAGGTAGTCCACATAGCCGTTGGCGAATGGCACGCCGTTGGGCGCGTATGCGCCGGTGCGGTACACCAACACCGGGAAAAACTGCTCTTTGGGCTGGGCCGCAGCGGGCGTGACCACGCTGGCGGCCACAGCGGCCAGGGCCATGCCGGCTGCCAGGGTGAATTTGCGCAATTTAATGCTCATCGATGTCTCCTTTTGAAAATAAACGACAGGGAAAAAACTCAATGGGGGAAAGGCCAGACACGCAGTTTTTGCTTGCCCAGGCTCCACAAACGCGCCAAGCCATGCGGCTCGACGATCAAAAACCAAACGATCAATGCGCCAAACACCATGTACTCGGCATGCGAGATGAAGGCGGTCGACACCTCAAAACCAAACAAGCCGCCCAACACGGGAATGGCTTGGTTGAGAAAAATCGGCAACACCACGATGAAGGCCGCGCCAAAGAAGCTGCCCATGATCGAGCCCAGGCCGCCAATGATGACCATGAACAGCAGTGAGAACGAACGGTTGACCGAAAACGCGGCGGGCTCCCAGGCCCCCAAATGGATAAAGCCCCACAGCGCACCGGCCACGCCCACGATGAAGGAGCTGGCCGCAAACGCACTGAGCTTGGCATACATGGGGCGGATGCCAATCACGGCAGCGGCCACGTCCATGTCACGGATGGCCATCCACTCGCGGCCAATCGCACCGCGCACCAGGTTTTTCGCCAGCAAGCCAAACACCACCAAGATGCTCAGGCAAAAAATGTACTTTTGCACCGGTGTGTCGATGGGCTGACCAAACACCTGCAGGTTGGACACCGACACCGAACCCGAAGCGGTGTTGTTGGTGAACCATTTGATGCGCAAAAACGCCCAGTCGCAAAAAAACTGCGCGGCCAAGGTGGCCACCGCCAAATACAAACCCTTGACGCGCAGGCTGGGGATGCCAAAAAAGATGCCCACCAAGGTGGCAAAAAACCCTCCCGACAACAGCGCCAGCAGCAAGGGCATGTCATCGATGCGCACAAAGGTGTTGTAGGCCGCAAATGCACCCACCGCCATGAAGCCGCCCGAGCCCAGCGAAATTTGCCCGCAATAGCCGACCAGGATGTTCACGCCCAAGGCCGCCAAGGACAAGATCAAAAAGGGGATCAAGATGGCGCGGTACATGTATTCGTCCACCAGCAAAGGCACGCCAATGAAAGCAAACAACACCAAGGCCAGGATGGCCCAGCGGTCCTGGGTGATCGGGAAAATTTGCTGATCGGCCCGGTAGCTGGTTTTGAATTGACCGTTTTCTCTGTAGAACACTGCTCGTCCTTGAATGTCGGGTTAGATGGGCAATACCTGTGTGGCCGGGATGATCAAACGCGGTCGATGATCTTCTCGCCAAACAAACCTTGGGGGCGGTACAACAACACCACCAAGGCCAGCACATAGGCAAACCAAATTTCAATGCCGCCGCCCACATAAGGGCCCAAAAACACCTCGGAGAGCTTCTCTCCCACACCGATGATCAGGCCGCCCAAAATCGCGCCGGGCACCGAGGTCAAGCCGCCCAAAATCACCACGGGCAACGCGCGCAAGGCCACCTCAGAGAGTGAAAACTGCACGCCCAACTTGCTGCCCCAAATCATGCCCGCGACCAAGGCCACCACACCGGCCACGCACCACACAATGACCCAAATGCGGTTGAGCGGGATGCCAATCGACTGCGCGGCTTGGTGGTCATCGGCCACCGCCCGCAAGGCGCGACCGGTGGACGTTTTTTGGAAAAACAAGGTCAGCAAGGCCACCAAGGCGGCCGAGATGCCGGCGGCAATCAGGTCCTCTTGGCTGACCAACAGGCCGCCTTCGAACACCGAATCAAACAGCATCAAGGGTTCTTTGGGCATGCCAATGTCGATCTTGTAAATGTCCGAGCCAAACACGGTTTGGCCCAAGCCGTCCAAAAAGTAGGTGATGCCCAAGGTGGCCATCAACAGGGTGGCCCCTTCTTGGTTGACCAAATGGCGCAGCACCAGAAATTCGACCAACCAGGCCACGGTGAACATGACCGCACCGGCCAAGACAAAAGCCAGCAGATTGGCCACAAACAAGTTGTCGACGCCAATCCACAACGGAATCCATTCGGCAAACCGGGCCATGGCCAGCGCGGCAAACAACACCATGGCGCCTTGGGCAAAGTTAAACACCCCAGAGGCTTTGAAGATGAGCACAAAGCCCAGTGCCACCAAGGAATACAGCATCCCGGCCATCAAGCCGCCGATCAAGGTTTCAAGAAAAAATCCCATGTCTCATCCAATCTGTTGGCGCAGGTGTGTGGTCAGTGCGAGGTGCCGAGGTAGGCGCTGATCACCTCCTCGTTGTTGCGCACCTCGTCGGGTGTGCCGTCGCCAATTTTTTTGCCGTAATCGAGCACCACCACGCGGTCGGAGATGTCCATCACCACGCTCATGTCGTGCTCGATCAACACCACGGTGGTGCCAAACTCATCGTTGACATCCAAAATAAAGCGGCACATGTCTTGTTTTTCTTCGACGTTCATGCCCGCCATGGGCTCGTCGAGCAACAACACCTGGGGCTCCAGCGCAAGGGCGCGCCCGAGGTCCACCCGCTTTTGCAAACCATAGGGCAACTGGCCCACCGGGGTTTTGCGGTGCGCCTGAATTTCCAAGAAATCGATGATGCGCTCGACATGGGCGCGGTGCTCCATTTCTTCGCGCTCGGCCGGGCCAATGCGCAAGGCTTGCAACAGCAAATTGCTTTTGATGCGCAGGTTGCGCCCGGTCATGATGTTGTCGAGCACGCTCATGCCCTTGAACAAAGCCAGGTTTTGGAAGGTGCGGGCGATGCCCATTTCGGCCACTTGCCGGCTGTCCATGTGGTCAAAGGTTTGGCCGCGAAAGGAGATGGTGCCCATTTGCGGCGTGTAAACGCCGTTGATGCAATTGAGCATGGAGCTTTTGCCAGCACCATTGGGGCCAATGATGGCGCGGATCTCATGCTCGCGCACATCGAACGAAATATCGGTCAGCGCCTTGACGCCGCCAAAAGCCAGGCTGATGTTTTTCACGTCCAAGATGACGTCGCCAATGCGCTTGCTCATGCGGCTCTCCCGACAACGGCGAACAATTTCGCATCGCTCAAGCGCAGCGTGGCACTGACACTGCCGCTGCGCCCGTCTTCAAACTTCACCGCGGTTTCTATGTACTGAGAGGGCAAGCCTGCGTACAAAGCGTCCACCAGGACCTGGTATTTGTCGGCGATATAACCCCGGCGAACCTTGTTGGTGCGGGTGAGTTCGCCATCGTCGGCATCAAGTTCTTTGTGCAAGACCAAAAAGCGGCTGATCTGGCTGCCCGCGAGCAAATCGTCCACACTCAGGTCGGCATTGACCTTTTCCACACAGTCTTGGATCAGCTCGTAGACCTCGGGCTTTTGCGCCAGGTCGGTATAGCCCGCGTAAGGCAGGTTGCGCCGCTCGGCCCAGTTGCCCACCGCATCAAAGTCGATGTTGATCATGACGCAGACTTTTTCGCGCTGATCGCCATACGCCACCACCTCTTTGATGAAGGGGAAGAACTTGAGCTTGTTCTCGACGTATTTGGGCGCGAACATGGCCCCGTCGTTGTCGCCGCCTTTGATGCGGCCCACGTCTTTCACGCGGTCGATGATCTTCAAGTGGCCACTGGCATCCAAAAACCCGGCATCGCTGGTGTGGTACCAACCGTCGGCCGTGAGCACTTCGGCGGTGGCCTCGGGGTTTTTGTAATAGCCCTTGAGCAAACCGGGCGACTTGACCAAGATTTCGCCGTTGTCGGCCACCTTGATTTCAACCCCCGCACACGGCACACCCACGGTGTCGGCGCGGGCCTCGTGGTCGGGTTGCAAACACACGAACACAGCGGTCTCGGTGGAGCCATACAACTGCTTGAGGTTGACCCCGATCGAGCGGTAAAAGGTGAACAGGTCTGGCCCAATCGCCTCGCCAGCGGTGTAGGCCACACGCACCCTTGACATGCCCAGGTTGTTGCGCAACGGGCCATACACCAGCCAGTCGCCCAGGGCATATTTCAAGCTGGCCATCAGGCCAATGGGCTTGCCGTCCATGCGGGCTGGACCGTATTGGCGGGCCACATCCATGAAGTAGGAGAACATGTTGCGCTTGATGGCACCCGCGTCTTCCATGCGGATCATCACGCTGGTGAGCAAGCCCTCAAACACGCGGGGCGGCGCAAAGTAATAAGTGGGGCCGACTTCTTTCAGGTCGATGGCCATGGTGGCCGCCGACTCAGGGCAATTGACCACATACCCACAACACAGCCATTGGGCGTAGCTGAAAATGTTTTGCCCAATCCAGGCGGGTGGCAAATAGGCCAACACCTCTTCGTTGGGGCCAAGGCGGTCAAAGTCGGCACCGGCTTGTGCGCGGTCGATCAAACTGCGGTGGGTGTGCACCACGCCCTTGGGGTTGCCGGTGGTGCCCGAGGTGAAAAACATGGCGGCCACGTCATCGGGGCGGCCCGCATCGATTTCTTGCTGGGCCCATCCCGGGTGGGCGGCCACATGGGCAGCACCGGCACGCAAACACTCGTCCAGCGAAGACAAGCCGCTTTCTTGGTAATTGCGCAGGCCACGCGGGTCGTCGTAAATGATGTGTGAGATGCCGGGGCACTGGCCCCGGATTTCGATCATCTTGTCGACCTGCTCTTGGTTTTCCACCACCGCAAACCGCACCTCGGCGTTGTTGATGGGGAACACATATTCAGAGGACACCGCATCTTGGTACAAGGGAACGGGGATGGCCCCAATGGTTTGGGCCGCGAGCATGGCCGCCGACAGGCGTGGCCGATTGGCCCCGACCACCACCAGGTGGTCACCCCGGCGCAAACCTGCGAGCTGCAAACCGGCCGCCATGTGCAGTGCCATATCGGCCAAGTCTGCCCAGGAGTGGGTTTGCCAAATGCCATATTCTTTTTCGCGCATGGCCGGGGCCTGCGGTCGCTGTTGGGCATGGCCCATCAACAGTTGCGAAAACGTGCGCTCCATCTTGTCCCCAGTGTGTCTGCCCTGCATGGAAGAGGGCCATCCTTGGCCGCCAGCCGTGCCCATGGCACAGGCCCCGGCCTTTGTCTCTTGAGCGACTGTATAAGGGACTTTGACATTTATTTGTCGTTACAACGACAATCTAGGGAAGACCCTGATCACAACTGACCTTTGACTGACATGAGCGCCGACATCCCTCTGCACCAGCGCCGCCGCCCGCCCACCGAAGCCGAATTGGCGGGCATCCCTTGGTTGAGCGCCATGACCGAGGCCGAACAAGCCCTGGCCGTGCCCCGCATCGTGGTGGGCGATGCCCAACCCGGCGACCTGGTGTGCCGCTTTGGCAAAGCCCCCACTTATTGGTTTGGCGTGGTCGAAGGCTTGCTGAAAATGAGCACCGACAACGCCCAGGGCTTCAGCCTCACCTTCACCGGCCTGCCCTCGGGTGGCTGGTTTGGCGAAGGCACGGCGCTCAAGCGCGAGGCCTACCGCTACAACGTGCAAGCCCTGCGCAACACCACGGTGGCGGGCTTGCCGCTGGACACTTTTCACCAATTGCTCGACCAATCGATCGGGTTCAACCGCTTTGTGATGAACCAGCTCAATGAGCGGCTCGGCCAGTTCATTGCCGCGCGTGAAATCGACCGCTTGAGCAACCCCGATGTGCGCGTGGCCCGCAGCTTGGCCGCGCTGTTCAACCCGGTGCTGTTTCCGGGCGTGGGCGAAGTGCTGCACATCACCCAGCAAGAGCTGGCCTACCTGGTGGGACTGTCGCGCCAGCGGGTCAATGTGGCCCTCAATGCCTTGCAACAAGCGCAATGGATTCGGCTGGAATACGGTGGCGTGCGGGTGCTCAACCTGGCGGCCCTGCGCGGCCATACACTCGCGGGTGCTTGAACATCCACCGCGCTTTTCATTCGTCGTTCACCACCATGATGCCCTCTTTGTTTGGAATTCACCGAAGCAATCGCAACTTCGCCGATCCTTATTACTGGGGCAAAAACCAATTCAACTCGTCGTTTCCGGTTGCGCTGGCCTGCTACATGCGTTCCAAGCGCATGCCGCTGGTGTTTGTGACTTTTGGCCAGGCCGAAACCCCTTCACTGCAAGATTTAGATGTCAGTGCGCTGTTTGGCACAAGCCAGCCATCCGAAGAGATTTATTTTTCTTTTGAAAGCCGTTTCGATGCCTATAAACAATTGGTGCATGACGAATTGCCACCGATTGACTTGGTGGTTGGCGTGGATGACCCTGTCAGGCAAATTCGACCGATTGAAGTCAAGCTCACCACCTTGCCGGACAACACCACCGAGAATTTGACCGACGATTTGTATGGCTCTGAATTGGTGATTCGCTCGGCCACCATGCGTTACATGGCCTTGTCGATGAGCCACATCGTCAATGCCCATCAAGCCAGGGTGCGTGAAATTTTCGAGCCTGTTTTTGCCCGCATTCGCCACTGGGACAACAAGTCGGAAATGCTGGGCGCAGCCCCCCGGGCCGTTGAAGCGCTGGACATGTTTCTGAATGCGTTCCACCACTTGGAATCGCCTTTGCTGATGCAGCCCATCTGGAAAACCAAAGGCAAGACCCCCGTATTGGCCGACCATTGCCTGGACATTTTTGTTTGGAGCGATTTTTCTTTGGCCCATTTGTTTTTGAACTCGGCCAAGAACCCCAGAGATCGCAACAATATTTCCCGCCAACTCAGAGCGGCTTTGCGCTTGAGCCGTTTTTTGTACGAAAAATCCAAAGAAGACAAAGTCTTTCAAGCCCCCATCTACGATGGCATGACCTTTGACAACCAAAACGACAAAGAGTTTTCAATTTCTGGCACGCGAACCAGAGAGCTCATGGCTTGCGCCAGGCTGACGCAGCCGATGGTTCACAAAGACGAAATCAAAGACATCATTTTGGGCGGGGGGCAGAAATTTCTGAGCCCAGAACGCCGCTTTGATGCGATTCTTTATTTCTCAACCGATCTGTTCCAAGGCTTGTGAATGCTTAGAACCGTGGATTTTTTTGCCGGTGGGGGAGGGCTGAGCCTGGGCTTTGAAGCGGCCGGGTTTGAGCTGGTGGGTGCGGTTGAAAACTGGGAACCTGCGATACAAATTTACCGGCAAAACTTTCAGTCCCATGGCCTGTTTTCGCTCGACCTTTCTGACGAAGCCAAAGCCCTGGACCTGTTGAATGATTTGCGCGCCGAAATGGTCATAGGTGGGCCGCCCTGTCAAGATTTTTCCAGCGCCGGTAAACGCGATGAGGGCGGTGGCCGGGCCGACCTCACCGTGCATTACGCCAACACCATTTCTCAATTCAAGCCCCGCTTTTTCGTCATGGAAAATGTGGCCCGGGCCACGCGATCCTTGGCTTTTCAAAAGGCCATTGGTATTTTCAAAGATGCCGGGTATGGGCTCACCATCCAAATATTGGATGCGGCTTATTGCGGCGTCCCCCAGTTGCGCAAAAGATTGTTTGTGATTGGCGAATTAAACGGCCACGATGGTTTTTTGGATGCATTGCTTGAGCAAAACCAAAGCAAAAGCCCGCTCACCCTGCGCAGTTATTTCAAGAACAAACTGCCTTTTGAGCATTACTACCGGCATCCGCGCTCTTACGCCAGAAGGGCCGTGTTCAGCATCGACGAGCCCAGCCCGACCATTCGAGGGGTCAACAGGCCGATTCCCAAAGGCTATCCCGGCCACCCTGGGGACACCGCCTGCATCTCCCCCGAACTGCGGTCTTTGACCTCTGAGGAGCGGGCCCGGATCCAAACCTTCCCCAAAGCATTCAAATGGGTGGGCACCAAGTCCGATGTGGAGCAAGTCATTGGCAATGCCGTTCCCGTTCAATTGGCGAAATACCTTGCCACACAACTCAAACAATACATTTCAAACCACCCAGCCCAGGCCGCGCCCGTTCAAAGCCAGCTTTTTGAACCTGACAATGCTTTCTGCTTTCGCCCAAAGCGCCCCTGACATCCTTACAAAGTGACCTGTTTTGAGTGATTCCAATTTCATCCGGCTCAACAAACGCATGGCCGAACTCGGCCTGTGCTCGCGGCGCGAAGCCGACGACTGGATCGCCAAAGGCTGGGTCAAGGTCAATGGCGCGGTGGCGGAGTTGGGCAAACCGGTCAGCCCCTTGGACCGCATCGAGGTCGACCCCCTCGCGCGCGGCCAGCAAGACAAACAAGTCACCATCTTGCTGAACAAGCCCATGGGCTTTGTCAGCGGCCAGGCCGAGGACGGCCACACACCTGCGATCAACCTCATCGAGGCGAAAAACCGCTGGCGGGACGACCGCAGCGCCACCCGCTTTGTGCCGCGCCAGCGCATGGGGCTGGCCCCCGCAGGCCGCTTGGACATTGACTCCGTGGGTTTGCTGGTGCTCACCCAAGACGGTCGGGTGGCGCGCCAACTCATTGGCGAAGACTCTCAAATTGAAAAAGAATATTTGGTGCGGGTGCAATACGGGCGCTTGCCGGTGGGCGAGGTGCAAACCGATGTGCAGTCGCTGTTTCCGAGCGAGCAACTGGCGCGCCTGTGCCATGGCTTGGCGCTGGACGGCCAAGCCTTGAAGCCCGCCAAAGTGGACTGGCAAAACCCCGAACAACTGCGCTTTGTGCTGAAAGAAGGCCGCAAACGCCAGATCCGCCGCATGTGCGAGTTGGTCGGCCTGACCGTGGTGGGCTTGAAGCGGGTGCGCATTGGCCGGGTCAAACTGGGCCAGCTGCCGGTCGGTCAGTGGCGGTATTTGGCGGCGGGGGAGAAGTTTTAGGCCCTTGAAAACCCCAGCCCCACCCCATATATAGATGCCTGTTGCGTCAGCCCCGTCTGGCGCTTTTTCTTGATTCTTTTTTTGTTGACCCACCCCATGAGCACCCAAAAACACGCCTTCCAAGCCGAAGTGGCCCAACTGCTGCACCTGGTCACCCACTCGCTGTATTCCAACAAAGAAATCTTTTTGCGCGAGCTGATCTCCAATGCCTCCGACGCTTGCGACAAGCTGCGCTACGAGGCCTTGAACAACGCCGGTTTGTACGAAGACGCGCCCCATTTGGAAATCCGTGTGGCTTTTGACAAGAAAGCCAAGACCATCACGATTTCCGACAACGGCATTGGCATGAGCCAGCAAGAGGCGATTGAGCACCTGGGCACGATTGCCAAAAGTGGCACCCGCGACTTCATGAGCAAGCTCTCGGGCGACCAACAATCGGATGCCAAAGACCAAGGCGCACTGATTGGCCAATTTGGCGTGGGTTTTTATTCGGGCTTCATCGTGGCCGACAAAATCGTGGTGGAAACCCGCCGCGCGGGTGCACCGGCTGCCGAGGGCGTGCGCTGGACCAGTGGCGGCAGCGGCGACTTTGAGGTCGAGACCATCACCCAAGACCAGCGCGGCACCCACATCATTTTGCATTTGCGCGACGATGCCGACGAGTTTTTGAGCAACTGGAAAATCAAAAGCATCATTGGCAAATACGCCGACCACATTGCCCTGCCCATTTTGATGCGCAAGGAAGAATGGAAAGAAGGCGAGAACGACCAACCCGGCGAAATGGTGGTCACCGATGAATGGGAAACCGTCAACAAAGCCTCGGCCTTGTGGACACGGCCCAAGAAAGACATCACCGACGAACAGCATGCCGAGTTCTACAAAGCCATCAGCCACGACTTTGAGCCGCCCTTGGCTTGGAGCCACAACAAGGTGGAAGGCAGCACCGAATACACCCAACTGCTGTACCTGCCCAGCAAAGCGCCTTTTGACCTGTGGAACCGCGAGAAAAAAGGCGGCATCAAGCTGTATGTCAAACGGGTGTTCATCATGGACGAGGCCGAGGCCTTGTTGCCCACCTACCTGCGCTTTGTCAAAGGCGTGGTGGACTCGGCCGATTTACCGCTCAATGTGAGCCGCGAGTTGCTGCAAGAAAGCCGCGACGTGAAAGCCATCCGCGAGGGCAACACCCGCCGCGTGCTGTCCATGCTCGAAGACCTGGCCAAGCGCGATGCGCCAGCCGCCGATGCCAGCGACGACGACAAAAAAGACGCGGGCAAGTTCACCCAGTTTTACGCCGACTTTGGCGTGGTGTTGAAAGAAGGCTTGGGCGAGGACTTTGCCAACAAGGACAAGATCGCCAAATTGCTGCGCTTTGCCAGCTCCACCACCGACACCCTGAGCGTGGGCTTTGCCGACTACAAAGCGCGCATGAAAGAAGGCCAAGAGGCCATTTACTACATCACCGCCGACAGCTTGAACGCCGCCAAAAACAGCCCCCAGTTGGAAGTTTTCCGCAAAAAAGGCATTGAAGTGCTGCTGATGAGCGACCGGGTGGACGAATGGGCGCTGGGCTTTTTGAACGAATTTGACGGCACGCCGCTGCAAAGCGTGGCCAAGGGCGCTTTTGACCTGGGCAAGCTGCAAGACGAGCAAGAAAAGAAAGCCGCCGAAGAAGCCGCCGAAGCCTTCAAGCCCTTGTTGGCCAAGCTCAAAGAGGCCTTGAAAGACAAGGCCGAAGACGTGCGCGTGACCTCGCGTTTGGTGGATTCGCCCGCCTGCTTGGTGGTCAAAGACGACGGCATGTCGCTGCAACTGGCGCGGATGCTCAAGCAAGCCGGGCAAAGCGCCCCCGAGAGCAAGCCCATCTTGGAAGTGAACCCCGAGCACCCCTTGGTGAAAAAACTCGACACACCCGATGGGCAAATTCACTTCCACGACCTGGCCCACATCGTGTTTGACCAAGCCCTGCTGGCCGAAGGCGGCTTGCCCGAAGACCCAGCGGCTTATGTCAAGCGGGTGAATGCTTTGTTGGTTTGAACAAACCAAGCCAATTCATACTTGCCTTTTCATACCAATGAAAGCATACTCAAGCCTTTATCGAAAAGGCTTGCCATGCAAACCCAAGACATCACCTTGGCCGAACGCGGCCAAATTGTGATTCCCAAAGAGGCCCGCGACGCGCTGGGCCTCAAACCCGGCTGCAAACTACAAATCAGTTTGGATGGCAACCGGCTGGTGGTCGAAAAGAAAGTGTCGCTGGACTTGGGCCGGTGGGTGGGCAAGGCCATCGATGACGGGCTGAGCCGTGACGAAGCCTTGAGCGAGCTGCGCGGTCGACCGGTTCCCTGGAATGGGGAAACCCCAAAGCCATGAAAACCGCGGTCGACTCCAGTGTGCTGTTTGACATCGTCAAAGGCGCGCCTGGTGCGGCTGCTGCCCAGGCCGCCTTGGAAAACGCGCTGGCCCAGGGCAGCGCTTGCGTTTGCGCCGTGGTGGTGGCCGAGTTGGGGCGTTACTTCGCCTCAGAACAAGACCTGCGCGACTTTCTGAGCGATTGCCAACTGGACCACGATCCGATGGACATGGCAACGGCTTTGGATGCGGCACGCATCATGCGCGAATACGCCCGCAACCAAGGCCCACGCCAGCGGATGGCCCCTGATTTTTTGATCGGTGCCCATGCATCCCAACAAGCCGATGCCTTGTTGACCACCGATGCCGGGTTTTTTCGCCAGTACTTCAAAGGCCTGACCGTCTTGACTCCGCACTGAGGGCCTCGGTCCCAAGCCAGCCCCACCCCTGCCCTGGTTTTCCTGTAAATTGAGGCATCCCTGGCCCCTTGGCGGCCACCCCCGAACTTTGCACAAGGAAGCCCATGGCAAACCCACACCACATCGTGATCATTGGCGGGGGTGCGGGTGGGCTGGAGTTGGCCACCCGCTTGGGCGACGGCATGGGCCGGCGCGGGCAGGTGCGCATCACCTTGGTGGACAAAAACCGCACCCACATTTGGAAGCCCAAGCTGCACGAGATCGCAGCGGGCAGCATGGACATGGGCGACCACGAGGTGGACTACATGGCCCAAGCGCATTGGCACCACTTCACCTTTCGCCTGGGCGAGTTGCGCGACATCGACCGCGCCCACAAAACCGTGGCCTTGTCGCCCTACCTGGACGAAGCGGGCCAAGAGGTCACCCCGGTGCAAAGCATTGCCTACGACACCTTGGTGGTGTGCATTGGCAGCTTGAGCAACGACTTTGGCACGCCTGGCGTGCGCGAACATGCCATGCGGCTAGAGACCGCCGAGGATGCACGGCGCTTTCATGCGCGCATGGTCAACGCCTGCATCCGCGCCCACCACCAAGCGGCGGCGCTGCGCAGCGGTCAATTGCATGTGGCCATCATTGGCGCTGGGGCCACCGGCATTGAGCTGGCGGCCGAGTTGCACCGCACCACCCGCGAGGTGGTGGCCTATGGGCTGGACCGGGTGAACCCCGACAAAGACATCCGCGTCAAAGTGATCGAGGCCGCACCGCGCGTTTTGCCCGCGCTGCCGGAGCGCTTGTCGCAAGCCACCCAGCATTTGCTGGGCAAGCTCGGGGTGGAGGTGCACACCAACGCCAAGGTGGAAGCGGTGATGGCCGATGGGGTGCGCCTGGCCGATGGCCGCACCTTGGAGGCCGAAATTGTGGTGTGGGCCGCTGGCGTGAAAGCGCCCGATTTTTTGAACCAGATCGCCGGGCTGGAGTCCAACCGGCTCAACCAATTGGTGGTGCTGCCCACCTTGCAAACCACCCGCGACCCGGATATTTTTGCCCTGGGCGACTGCGCCGCCTGCCCTTGGCCCGAGAGCCAGTCCGAGCGGCTGCCCAATGTGCCGCCACGCGCACAGGCCGCGCACCAACAGGCCAGCCACATGGTTCGGCAAATCCAGCGCCGCTTGCGCGGGCAAAGCCTGCAAGACTACCGCTACCGCGACTTTGGCTCGCTGGTGTCACTGGGCAAGTTCAGCACCGTGGGCAACATGATGGGTGGCTTGATCGGCGACAGCCTGATGATCGAAGGCGTGTTTGCCAAGATGATGTACCTGTCGCTGTACAAAATGCACGAACTGGCCTTGCACGGCTGGACCAAGGTGGTGCTCGATACCCTGGCCCGCCTGATCTTGCGGCGCACCGAGCCGCATGTGAAGCTGCACTGAAAGCCAAGGCGCAGCGTGGGGGCCAACACCCCGCGACCTGCGGCTCAGGGCAATGGGGCCAACGGCAAAGCGGCCCCACCCGGGATGGGAGTGCGGTCCACATTGAGCACCATGGCCACCAACACGTAATAGCCATTGGTGGCGATCAAATCCATCACGCCTTGCTCGCCAAAGCGGCTGAACACGCCTTGGTAGGCGGCATCGCTCACCCGGGTGGTGCGGTGCAGCTCGGCGCAAAAGTCATAAATGGCGGTTTCTTCTTCGCTCATGTGGGCCGGGCGCTGGCCTTGGGCGATGGCCGCTGCAATCGCCGGGTCCAGGCCCGCTTGCAAGGCCAGGCGGTGGTGGGCATGCCATTCGTACTGGGCCGTCCACTGGCGGGCCGTGACCAAGATGGCCAGCTCGGTCAGCTTGGGGCCCAAAGTGCTTTTGAAGCGGATGTGCGAGCCAATTTTTTGCAAATGGTCGCCCAACTCGGGGCTGCGCAAAAACACATTGAAGGGGCTGCCAAGGGTGCTGTCGGCGCTGTTGGCGGCCGACCCAGCCACCGCCGCACGCGGGCCTGAGCGGATGGCAGCGGCCAGCTTGCGCTGGGCCGCCGTCATGGTTTGGTCGTTGAGCAGCGGAAAACGCCGCCCATCGCTTTGTGCCGTGGCTGTCATCGTCAATACCGCTCAGGGGGCATCAAGCGGTCTTGGCGTATTTGCCGGTCAGCTGGGGCGTGAGGCCTTCCAGGCCTTTTTGCGTGCGCTCCAAACGGGTCTCGCGCGCCCAGGTGCGCTTGAGGTCGTCTTTCACGTTGATGTCCAAGCGGCCCAGGCCTTCGCACTCCAACTCGATCTTGTCGCCGTCTTGGAAGGACGACAAACCCCGGTGATTGGTGCCGGTGGCAATGATGTCGCCGGGCTCCAGGTCGTGGATGTGCGACACCCATTCGATGCAACGCGGAATTTTGTGCGCCATGTCATCGGTGTTGAAGTTTTGCTTCAGTTGGCCGTTGACCCACAGCTTGACTTGCAGCTTTTGCGGATCGGGCACTTCGTCGGCGGTCACCAAATAGGGGCCAATGGGCGCAAAGGTGGCGCGCGACTTCATTTGGTAGAACACGTTGGTGGGGGGCACCACACCACGGGCCGAGCCGTCGATGAAGTTGATGTAGCCAAACACATGGTCCATGGCATTGGCAGCCGACACCCGGCTGGTGGGCTTGCCAATCACCAGGCCCAACTCGGCCTCGCCCTCGAACACCGAAGCGGCAAAGTCGGGCAGCACCATGGTGTCGCCTGGGCCAATGATGCAACCGGGCGACTTGTGAAAGGCGTTGATGGGCGAGGGCTCTTTGAGGGTGCCGTCTTCCATGTAGTTGACCGCCATGCACTCGATGTTGGTGGGCTTTGGCACGGGTGGGCGGATGCGCACCGAACCCACCGGCGCGCCGGTGCCAGCGGCCACAGCGGCTTCGATGCGGGCACGGAAGTCGCCAAAGTGGGCGATCAAGCTGTTCATGCGGTCGCCGGGCCCGACGTGGGGAATATTGGCCACCACCGAGGTGACATCGACCACCTGATCGCCTTTGAGCACGCCCAAACGAAAGTCATTGAAATGCAGTAACTTCATGAAATCTCCTCAAATCCATCTATTTGCCACAAACAGGTGGCCCAGCCACCCACGCGCACCATCATAAGCTGGGCCGTGCCCATGCAGGCCCGGGCCTGTCACCCATGCAGCGGGGCTTGGCGGGACAACACCAACGCATCCACCGCGCACACCCCTTGGCCCTGGGGCAACACCATCAAGGGGTTGATTTCGGCTTCCACCACCCCATCGCCCACGGCCAGCACCGCCGCCTGCGAAAAACGGCTGATGGCCTGGGCCAGGGCCGCCAAATCGCCCACGGCTTGGCCCCGCAAGCCTTGCAAGGGGCTCAAGGCGCGCAACTCGGTGATCATCTCCATGGCTTGCGCCTCGTCCACCGGGGCCAGCCGGATGCTGCGCTCGCGCACCACCTCGGCCCAAATGCCGCCCACGGCCAGCATGACGACCGCGCCCGCATCGGGGTCGCGCTTGAAACCCAGCAAGACCTCGGCCAAGCCTTTGACCATGGGCTGCACCATGATTTCAAAGTCGACGGGCAAGGGGCCGGTGCGGCCGATATTGGTTTTGACCTGGGCCATGGCCTGGCGCAAGGCGGCGGCATCGGCCACGCCCAGCACCACGCCGCCGTGCTCGCTTTTGTGGGCCAAGCTGCTGGCACAGGCCTTGACCGCCACCGGGTAGGCAAACGGCAGTGGCAAGGGCAGCGGCCCTTCGGCCGCTACCGCCACCGCTGGGGCCGAGGGCACACCCAGGCCAGCCAACCAGGCATGCGACTGGCGCTCAGACCAGGTGTGAAGGGCCTGGCTGGGCGCAGCGCTGGTCACGGCTTCGACACCTGATGGCACACCGCGCGCCAAGGCCGCTTGCACCGCCGTGGCACGCCGGGCCACCAAGGCGGCGATCACATCGGCACAACACTCGGGGGTGCGAAAGCACGGCACCTGCGCCGCCGTCAATTGGGCCATGGCCTGGGGCGCATCGGGCACCAGCATGGCCGCCAAGGGCTTGGCCTGCTGGGCGCTGTCGATGATGGGTTGCACCGCCAACTGCGGCTGAAAGCGGGCCGACGAGCCCACCACCGCCACCACCGCATCAAACTCGGGCGCGCTCAGCATCACATCCAAAGCGGCTTTCATCACCTCGTAGCGGGTACCGGCCAAGGTCAGGTCCAGCACCCGGCCTGGGGATACCGACACGCCCTGGTCTTGCAAGCGCTGCAAGGTCTCGGCGCTGGCGGCTTGCACGTCCACGCCGCGAATGCCCAACAGATCGACCAGCATGGCCGCGCCCCCACCGGTGGTGGTGACCACCCCGACCCGGCGCAAGGGCTGGCCCGCGCCCCCCAAGGGCCAGCGCACGGCCAAGGCCTGGGCTTCGAGCAAAGACTCCAAGATGCCCACCCGCGCCATGCCGCTGTCTTTGAAAAACGCATCGGCGATGTCGTCTTCACCGGCCAAAGCGCCGGTGTGGCTTTGCACCATGTCGGCCGCTTGGGGCGAGCGCCCCAGTTTGTAGACCACCACCGGCTTGCCCCGCGCGGCAGCGGCCAGGGCAAAAGCGCGCATGGCCTGGCCGTGGTGCAGGCTTTCCAAAAACAGCACATAACCTTTGATCTGGGGGTCGTCCAAGGTGGCGGCGCAAATTTCGCCCACGCTCAAATCGACTTCGCTGCCCACCGACACCAAGCTGGCAAAGCCCACGCCGCGCGCACGACCGCGCGAGACCAAAGCGCCGATCATGCTGCCGCTGTGCGAGACCACCATCACCGAACCCACGGGCAGATCGGGTTCGGCAAATGCGGCATTGGCGGTCAAGGGCATGCTCGCCCGGGGGTTGACCACGCCCAGGCTGCTGGGGCCCAGCACACGCAGGCCGCTGGTCTTGGCGATCTCGGCCAAGGCCTGTTCGCGGGCCAAACCCTCGGCACCCGCCTCGGAAAAGCCACTGGCCAACACCGTGACCAGGCGCACCCCCAAACGCGCGCACTCGCGCACCGTGTCGAGCACGGTCTCGGTGGGGGTGATGACAAACACATGCTCGGGCACTTCGGGCAGGCTGGCCAGGTCGGGCCAGGCGCGCTCGCCTTGCACCTGGTCGCGGCGCGGGTTGACCGGGTAGATGCGCGCGGCAAACCCGGCTTGGCGCAGAAACTTCAGCGGGCGACCGGCGGTTTTGCTGGCATCGTCGGACGCGCCCACCACCGCCACGCTGGCGGGAGAGAGCAGCACCCGCGCCAATTCGGCGCCTTGCAAGCGGCCCGGGAGGGATGCGGGTTTGGCGCGGCTCATGCGGCCTTGGGCGGGCGCTGCGAAAAACTGCGCTCGAACACGCCTTCGGCGATGCGGTTTTTCAGCATTTCGATCGAGCCGCCCGCGATCATCCAGCCCCGGGTGCGGCGCACGCAGTACTCCACCAAGGTCTCGCGGCTGTATCCGGTGGCCCCCATGACCTGCATGGCCTCGTTGGCCACCGCCCAACCGGCTTGGTTGCAAGCCAGTTTGGCCATGGCCGTGCTGTGGGCGCTGGGCAAGCCGCTCTCGCCTTCCATCGCGGCCTTGTACAACAGCAGTTGGGCGCTTTCGAGTTGCAAGGTCATCTCGGCAAACTTCCACTGCAGGCCTTGGAACTCGCACAAAGGGCGGCCAAATTGTTTGCGGATCAAGGCATGTTCGCGCGCCACATTGAAGCAGTAGCGGCCCAAGGCCAAGGAGCGCGAGGCATTGCCCAAGCGCTCGACATTGAAGCCGGCGATTTGTTTTTTAAAGCCACCGATGCCCAGCAACACCTGGCTGGCCGGGATGCGGCAGTTTTCAAAATACAACTGGCACCACTGCTCACCGCTCATGAAGCTGGAGGGCTCGCCAATTGAAAACCCGGGCGTGCCGCGCTCGATCAACACCGAACCAATGCCATCCACCCCGGGGCCAAAGCGCACGTAAATCAAAAACACCGATGCGTCGGGGCTGTGGGTGGAGAACACCTTGCTGCCGTTGACCACCACCTCGTCGCCCTCTAAGCGGGCGCTGGTCACCAGCTCGGTGACGGCCGAGCCCGCTTCGGGCTCGCTCATGCCCAGCGAGATGAGTTTTTCGCCTTTGAGCAAGCCGGGCAGCCAACGCGCTTTTTGTGTCGGGCTGGCGTACTCGACAAAGGTGCGGATGGCACCGAAGTTGCCCGCTTGCACGATGTCGGCGCTTTTGGGGCAGGCCAGCGCCACCTCTTGGATGGCCAGCACCGCATGCATCAGGCTGCCGCCTTGACCGCCATCGCGCTCGTTAAAAGCAATGCCCAGCAAACCCTGGCGCGCCAGCGAGCGGGCCACGTCCAAGGGATAGGTGGGCGAATGGGCGCGCGCCAGCGCGCCCGGTGCCAGCTCGGCCTGTGCGTAGCGGCGCACCGCTTGGGCAAAGCTGCTGTGCTCTTCGTTCAAATTGAAATCCATGCGAGGTCCCTGTGTGCGAGGGGGGATTCTGACAAGGTTTTGCCCCAGCCCCTGAACAAGTGCCTGGCCATGCGGTTTGACCGCACGGCGGCCTGTCGCTCTCGCGACGACAAAGCTTGTTAAGCTTGTTCTCCCTACCCCTCCACTGACTGTGATGGCCATGACCATTGTTCAATCGCTGGCCGCATTTGGCGCGCAGCTGTCCCACCAAAGCCTCTCACCCGAGGTTTTGCACCATGCCAAACGCGCCGTCATCGATTGGTACGCGGCCTTGCTGCCCGGCGCGGTGTGCGAGCCACCCACCTTGCTCGAACAAGCCCTGGCCGACGACCTGGACCATGGCCGCGCCCGCCTGGCCCTGGGCCGCGCCGCCTCCACCCGCACAGCGGCGCTGATCAATGGCACGGCTGCCCACACGGTGGAGTTTGATGACATTTACCGCGAAGCCATCTACCACCCCGGCGCACCCACCATCGCCGCAGCATGGGCGGTGGGCCAAGAAGTGCAAGCCAGCGGTTTGGAGCTGCTGCGCGCCGTGGTGGCGGGCTATGAAATATCCACCCGCATCGGTGCCACCTTGGGACGGGCCCATTACAAGCACTGGCACAACACCGGCACGGTGGGCAGCTTTGGCGCGGCCACCGCAGCCGCCAGCCTGTACCGCCTGTCGCCCAGCGCCCATGCCCATGCCTTGGCCACGGTGGGCACGTTTGCCGCCGGCTTGCAGCAAGCCTTTCGCATGGACTCCATGTCCAAACCGCTGCATGCCGGGCGCGCCGCCGAAGCGGGCGTGTTGGCCGCCCAAGCCGCGCGCGCCGGGGTGACGGGCTCGCTCGATATTTTGGAAGGCGAGGCGGGCATGGGCGTGGCCATGGGCAGCGGCCCCGACTGGGGCCCGATGCTCCAAGACCTGGGCCGCGTGTTCAACATCCAGCACATGACCTTCAAAAACCATGCGTGCTGTGGCCACACCTTTGCCGCCATCGATGGGGCGCTGGCCTTGCAGCAGCGCATGGGTGTGGCTGCCTCGGCGCTGGCCGCGGTGCACATCGACACCTACCAACCGGCGCTGGATGTGGCGGGCAACCCCAACCCCCAAACAGCGGCCGAGGCGCGCTTTAGCCTGCCTTTTGTGGTGGCTTCGGCCTTGGTGCACGGGCCGGTGCGCTTGGCCGCCTTCACCCCCGAGCGGCTGGCCGACACCCAGGTGCGCGCGCTGATGCAACGCCTGCAATTGCGGGCGGACGCGCAAATCGATGCCGGCTTTCCCGGCCAGCGCGCCGCCCGGGTGCGTTTGCTCACCCACGATGGGCGCGACGAGGTGTATTTCCAACCCAACCGCAAGGGCGACCCGGAAGACCCCCTGACCGATGCCGACCTGGATGGCAAATTCATGGAGTTGTGCGCGCCGGTGATTGGGGACGCGGCCGCGCGCCACATGCTGCAACAACTGTGGCAACTCGAACACGCCCCGCAACTGCCCTAGGACCACCGCATGGAATTTGACTTCTCCACCATGGCCCCGAGCCAGTGCTACAAGCTGCTGGTCAGCGTGGTGGTGCCGCGCCCGATTGCACTGGTCACCAGCTTGAACCGAGAAGGCGTGGTCAATGCCGCGCCGTTCAGTTTTTTCAACCTGATGGGCGACGATCCGCCAATTTTGATTTTGAGCATCGAGCGCAAGCCCGATGGCCTGGCCAAGGACACGGCCCGCAACATCGCCGAGCAAGGCGAGTTTGTGGTCAACCTGGTGGACGAGGCCACCGCCGAGCGCATGCACGCGTGTTCGCGCGACTTTCCCAGCCATGAGAGCGAAGCCGAAGCCGTGGGTTTTGCCACCCTGCCCTCACGGGCTGTGGCCGCTCCGCGCATCGCCGAGTCGCCCGTGGCGCTGGAATGCAAGCTCTACCAAACCATTGACATCAGCCCCAAACGCCAACTCATCATTGGCCAGGTGGTGTGGCTGCACAGCCATGAAGGGGTGTTTGACCCGGACACCTTGCGGGTCAACATGGAGCGCTACTTTCCGGTCGGCCGTTTGTATGCCGACCGCTATGTCACCACCCGCGACCAGTTTGTCGCCGAGGGCAGCCCCGAGTACCTGGCCGCCATCCGCAGCCAAGGCCGCTTGTAAGCCCGCATTTAGGCCCTGCGCTTTCAGCGCAGCTGTTCGCGCAAGGGATAGTGCGGTGCCAACACGGCCTCGGCCCACAGGGCCACGCCCAGCAAAGCCACATCCGCGCCCAGCGGCCCAATCAGCTGCACACCCAGGGGCAAGCCCTGCGGGCCAGCAGCCGTGGGCAGGTGCACACAGGGCAAGCCCATCAGCGTCCAATTGCGGTTGAACACCGAGTCACCGGTGCTGTGCAAACCCGCCGGGGCTTCGCCCGGCGCGCTCAAACTGAGCAGCACATCGCAGCCTTGCCAGATGGCAGCCAAACGCGCGCCGCAATGCTGGGCCAAGGCCAGGGCCTCCAGGTATTGGGCATGGGGGATGGCCCAGCCTTGCGCCAAGCGCAAGGCAAACTCATCGCTCAATTGATCGCGCCGATGCGCCAATTCCCAGGCGGTGGCCCGGGCGGATTCATACCGCATCACCACACCTTGGGCCTCGTAGAGCAAGGTGTATTCGCTGTCCAAAACCACCTCGCTGACCTGAGCGCCAGCCGCTTGCAAGCGCTGCGCCGCGTCTTGCAAAGCCTGCTGCGCGCTGTCGCTGGCCTGGCCCCACAAAGCGGTGCGGTGCAAGCCCACGCGCGGCGATCGGGTGGGCCAGCTTGCTGGGGCCTGCCCCACCAGCGCATGGGCCCACAAGGACACGTCTTCCACATGGCGCGCCAGCAGGCCGATGGTGTCGAGCGACTCGGCCGAGAACTTCAAGCCTGCGCGGTTGATGCGGTTGAAGCTGGGCTTGTAGCCCACCACGCCGCAATAGGCCGCTGGCCGAATGGTCGAGCCTGCGGTTTGGGTGGCAAAGGCCAGTGGCACCTGGAAGTCGGCCACGGCGGCGGCCGAACCGCTGGAGGAGCCCCCCGGCGTGTGGCCCGCATGGTGCGGGTTGGCGGTGGGCGCGGGGTGGATGCTGGCGAACTCGGTGGTGTGGGTCTTGCCCATCACCAGCGCACCCGCCGCGCGGCATTGCGCCACGCAAGCGGCATCGGCCACCGGTTGGTGCTGGGCATAAATGGGCGAGCCATAGCGGCTGGGCATGTCGGCGGTGTCGATGATGTCTTTCACGGCCACCGGCACACCATGCAGCAAACCCTTGGGCGTGGTTTGCGCGTCCAAGGCCTGGGCCTGGGCCATCACCGCCTGGGGGGACAAATGGGTCCAGGCCTGCAGCCGGTCCTCGTGGGCGCTGGCCCGCGCCAAACAGGCTTGGGCCAGGGCTTGGGCGCTGAGTTCACCCCGGGCGATGCGCCGCGCGGCCTCGGCCGCGCCCCAAAACGCAGCTTGGTCGGCGCTCATGGCGCACCCGGCACGGTGCCGGCCGGCAAAGACTCGATGTGGCTGCAAATGTCCCCCGGGCGGGTCAGCCAAATTTGGTCGCGGTGTTTCAGAATGTGTTCGATCACCCGGCGCAACTGGCGCACCCGGTAAGGCTGGCCCATGATGAAGCTGTGCAACACAATCGGCATGACCAAGGGTCGGCGCTCTGACTCTTGCAGCATTTCGTCAAATTGATCGATCAGGTTCTCGCAAAACAACTGCGAAGGGGTGCGGCGAGACACGCATTCGAGCGAATCGTTCAGGTCGTGGGCATAGGGCACCGACAAAATCGGGCCGTGTTGGGTGCGAAACCACACCGGTTGGTCGTCGAGTGACCAATCCATCATGTAGCGAAAGCCCGCTTCTTTGAGCAGGTCCAAGGAATCCACCGATTGCGAAATATAGGGGGCCAACCAGCCCTTGGGGCGCACGCCTTCGTGCACAAAGATTTTTTGCGATGCCTCTTGGATGCAGGCCCGCTCTTGTTCGAAGTCCATGTCGGCCTGGCGCTCGCTGTTGGTGCGGCCGTGGCCCACGATTTCGTGACCGCGCGCGCTGAAGGCCTGGATCATCTCGGGGCAATAGTCGTACAGCTCGGTGTTGGTGAGCAGGCCATAAGGCAGTTGGTAGGCATCGGCCAACTCCAGCAAGCGCCATGCGCCGACCCGGTTACCGTAATCGCGCCAAGCAAAACTGCGGGTATTGGGCTGCGGGTGGGGGACCGCATAGTCGTTGCCCAAGCCCTCGCCAAAGGCAAAGTGCTCCACATTCAAAGCAATGTGCACGGCCAAGCGTTGGCCGCCCGGCCAGATGTAGTCGGGTCGGTGCGTGATGGCCGAATAGTCGTAGCGTCCGTGGGTTTTGAGCATGGCAGGTTCTCCTGCGACCATCTTATCTGCCCAAGCCGCCCCAGGCCGGGGCCCAGCGGATCGGTGGCTATACTGAATCGGAAATCAGTTTGTGGAGTTTTCATGCTGTTGACCCCCAACGCCCAAGGCGTTTTCCCCATCGCACCCACGGCCTTTCACCCCGATGGCCGCATTGACACCGCTTCGATGGACCGGCTGACCGACTTTTACGTCGCCTGTGGTGCCACTGGCGTGACGGTGCTGGGGCAAATGGGCGAAGCGCCCAAACTCTCGCACAGTGAAAGCGTGGCCATCACCACCCAAATGATCCGCCGCGCCCCCCAACTGCCGGTGATCGTGGGCGTGTCCTCGCCCGGCTTTGCCTCCATGCATGCGCTGACCCAAGAGGTGATGGCCGCCGGTGCCGCCGCCGTGATGATTGGCCCGCCCAACACCTTGCGCACCGACGATCAGGTGATCAACTATTACCGCCAAGCCGCCGAAGCGCTGGGCAGCGATGTGCCCATCGTGGTGCAAGACTACCCGCTGTCTTTCTCGGTGCAAATGAGCCCCAGCGTGATCCGCACCATGGTGCAAGAAATCCCCTCCATCGTGATGCTCAAGCACGAGGATTGGCCGGGGCTGGAAAAAATCAGCACCCTGCGCCGCTTTGAAGCCGACAAAAGCATGCGCCACATCGCCATCTTGTGTGGCAACGGCGGCTTGTTCCTGGACTTTGAAATGTCGCGCGGGGCCGATGGGGCCAACACCGGCTATTGCTTCCCCGACATGCTGTGCGATGTGGTGCGCCTGTCCCAAGCGGGACAGCGCGAACAGGCGCACGATTTGTTCGATGCCCACCTGCCCTTGCTGCGCTACGAGCAGCAACCCGGCGCAGGCTTGGCGGTGCGCAAATATGTGATGCAGCGGCGCGGTTTGCTCGCCAGCGATGCCCAGCGCAAGCCCGCCGCCATGCTCAGCCCCAGCGCCCGCCAAGAGGTGGAGTACCTGCTGGGCCGACTGGCCCAGCGTGACCCACGCGCCCAATTGCCCGCCTTGTGAGCCGCAGTGCGGGCAGCGCCAACCGCCCTTGGGCAGGCGTGATTCATGCTTGTGCACACAATGCATGCGGTGAATCCCCAAGTTGGTGCCCCCTGCGCTTGACCCACAATGGTCCCTCGATCCACTGGCTTCACAAAGGTTTGCCTTGACCCCATTTGACTTAACCATTCGCAACGGCACCGTGGTCAATGCCGATGGGCGCATGCGCGCCGACGTGGGCGTGCGCGATGGCCTCATCCACACCCTGGCCCCTGGCTTACCCGCCGGCGTTCGCGACATCGATGCCAGCGGCCACCTGGTGCTGCCCGGCGGTATCGACAGCCACTGCCATGTGGAGCAAATTTCCAGCAACGGCGTGATGACCGCCGACGACTTCGACTCGGCCACGGTGGCCGCCGCTTTTGGCGGCAACACCACCATCATCCCGTTTGCCGCCCAACATCGGGGCATGGCGCTCCCCAAAGTGGTGAGCGACTACCACGCCTGTGCCGGGCCCAAGGCGGTGATCGATTACAGCTTTCACCTGATCGTCTCGGACCCCACGCCACAAGCCTTGCACCACGATTTGCCCGAGCTGATCCGCAAGGGCTACACCTCCTTCAAGGTCTACACCACCTACGACAAGCTCAAGCTCGACGACGGCCAAATGCTCGACGTGCTGCACACCGCCGGGCGCGAAGGCGCGTTGGTGATGGTGCATGCCGAGAACAACGACATCATCAAATGGATCGCCCAGCGCTTGCTCGACAACGGCCATGTGGCCCCCAAATTCCATGCGGTGTCGCACGACCCGCTGGCCGAGAGCGAGGCCACCCACCGGGTGATTGCGCTGTCGCGCCTGCTCGATGTGCCGGTGCTGATCGTGCACGTCTCGGGCATCGAGGCGGTGCGCCACATCCGCTCGGCGCAAACCCTGGGCGCGCGCATCTTTGCCGAAACCTGCCCGCAATACCTGTTTTTGACCGCCGAAGACATCGACCGACCCGGCTTGGAAGGCGCCATGTTTTGCTGCAGCCCGCCGCCGCGCGATGCCGCCTCCCAAGAAGCGGTGTGGGGCGGTTTGCTCGACGGCACCTTTCAGGTGTTCAGCTCCGATCACGCGCCCTACCGCTATGACGAATCGGGCAAATTGCCCAAGGGCGACAAGACCACCTTCAAAGACATGGCCAATGGCGTGCCCGGCATCGAGCTGCGCATGCCGCTGCTGTACTCCGAAGGCGTGCACACCGGGCGCATGAGCCTGGAGCGCTTTGTCGCCCTGACCGCCACCGACCATGCGCAAATGTATGGCCTGTCGCACCGCAAAGGCCGCATCGCCGTGGGCCTGGATGCCGACATCGCCATCTGGGACCCCTTGCGCCAAACCCAGGTGGGCACGCACATGCTGCACGACCGGGTGGGCTACACGCCTTACGAGGGCAAAACCCTCACCGGCTGGCCCGCCACGGTGATCAACCGGGGGCGGGTGGTGATCGCTGACAATCAATTGCAAGTGGCCCGTGGCAGCGGTGAATTCATTGCCCGGGGCAGACCCGGCCCCTTGGTCAACGCCCCCGCCAGCTCTGGCTCGGCGGGCTTTCTCAAATCTTTGTTACCCAAATTGCCATGAAACGCCCCTTTCCCCTGGCCGTGGCCCAGCTCGGCCCCATCCATTTGCGCGACAGCAAAGCGGCCGTGGTGGCGCGCTTGATCGAACTGCTCAAAGAGGCGCATGCCCGCCACGCCCACTTTGTGGTTTTCCCCGAACTGGCCCTGACCACGTTTTTCCCGCGCTATTGGATGACCGACGAGGCCGAGATCGACCGCTATTTCGAGTCGTCCATGCCCAATGCCGATGTGCAGCCCTTGTTCGACCTGGCGCGCCAATACGGCATTGGCTTTTACCTGGGCTATGCCGAACTCACCCCTGCGCGCGAGCGTTTCAACACCGCCATCATCGTGGACCGCAAAGGCCAGATCGTGGGCCGCTACCGCAAGATCCACCTGCCCGGCCACGACGACCACAAACCGGCCGCGCCATTCCAGCACCTGGAGAAAAAATACTTCCAAGTGGGCAACGAGGGCTTCAAGGTGTGGGACACCATGGACACCCGCATGGGCATGTGCATTTGCAATGACCGGCGCTGGCCCGAGACCTTCCGCGTGATGGGCTTGCAAAGCGCCGAGGTGGTGGTGCTGGGCTACAACACCCCCTCGCACAACATCCACTGGAGCGAGCCGCCCCACCTGCGCATGTTCCACCACCTGTTGCTGCTGCAAGCGCATGCCCACGAAAACGCCTTGTGGGTGGGTGCCTCGGCCAAATGCGGTGCCGAAGACGGCTTCCACATGATCGCCGGTTCGGCCATCGTCTCGCCCACCGGTGAGGTGGTGGCGCAAAGCGCCAGCGAAGAAGACGAACTCATTTTTCACAACTGTGACCTGGCCTTGGGCGACACCTTTCGCCAGCACGTGTTCAACTTTGCCAAGCACCGCCGGCCCGAGCACTACCAACTCATCGTCGATCGGGTGGGCGCGGGCCAACCGCTGGGCTGATTGTTTTGATTTTTTTAACCACAAAAGGAGTGTCTGCATGAAAACCAAACTCACAGGACTGGCCCTGGCCTTGTCCACCGTGTTCAGCGGGGCCGCCGTGGCGCAAACCATCCAGACCGCAGTGGATGCCACCTTTGCACCCCACGCCATGCGCAAACTCGACGGCACCATCGAGGGCTTCAACGTCGACATGGCGATGGAAATTGGCAAGCGCCTCAAGCGCCCGGTCAACATCGAGGGCACCCAGTTCTCCGGCCTGATCCCCGGCTTGAATGCCAAAAAATACGACTGGATCGCCGCCCCCACCACCGTGACCCCTGCGCGTGCCGAACAAATGCTGTTCACCGAGGGTTACCTGGACACCGACTTCCAGTTTTTGGTGAAAAAGTCCGATCCCGAAATCACCAGCCTGGACGACTTGAAAGGCAAAACCATTTCGGTCAACAAAGGCTCTGCTTATGAAGCCTGGGCCAAGGACAACATGGCCAAGTACGGCTTCAAGTACGACGTGTACGACACCAATGCCGACGCGGTGCAAGCCGTGCTGTCGGGCCGTGCCAATGCCAACTTTGCGGGCAACACCGTGGTGGCTTGGGCGGCCAAACAAAACCCGCTGGTCAAAACCACTTACACCCACAAAACCGGTTTGGTCTGGGCCATTCCTTTGCGCCTGGACGACCGGGCCGGTCGCGCCGTGGTCTCCAATGCCGTCAAGTGCATGAAGATAGACGGCACCTTTGCCCGCCTGCACGAGAAGTGGTTTGGCACCAAGCCCGCCGCCGACTCGGCAGCGGTCAAGGTCACCCCGGGACACGGCGTGGTGGGCATGCCCGGCTACGACCCCACACCGGTCACACCGCAGTGCTCTTGATGCGCGCAGCGTTGAATGCACAGGGCTGGGCATGAGGCCCGCCCTGGAACTGCGCGATCTGCGCAAAGCCTATGGCCCGTTGGCCGTGCTGCACGGGGTGAGCCTGAGCGTGCCCACCAGCAAGCTGGTGTTCATCATCGGGCCTTCGGGCTCGGGCAAGAGCACCTTGCTGCGCTGCTGCAACTTGCTGGAAGTGCCGCAATCGGGCGCGGTGCTGGTGGACGGCAAAGACATCACCCTCTCGGGCGTGAACCTCAACGAGGTGCGCCAGCAAGTGGGCATGGTGTTTCAGTCCTTCAACCTGTACCCGCACATGACGGCCCTGGGCAACGTCACCTTGGCTTTGCGCAAAGTGCAAAAAATGAGCAAGGCCCAGGCCAAGGCCGAGGGCTTGCAGGCCTTGGCGCGGGTGGGCTTGACCGACAAAGCCCACACCTACCCGGGCCAGCTTTCGGGCGGTCAGCAACAACGGGTGGGCATTGCCCGCTCGTTGGCGCTGAAACCCAAAATTTTGCTATTTGACGAACCCACCAGTGCGCTCGACCCCGAACTGGTGGGCAGTGTGTTGCAAGTCATGCGCGAGTTGCGCGAGTCGGGCATGACCATGGTGGTGGTCAGCCACGAAATGGGTTTTGCCCGTGCAGCGGCCGACCATGTGGTGTTCATGGACCAGGGCCAAATCGTCGAACAAGGCAGCCCCCAGGCGATTTTTGACACCCCCCAGCACCCGCGCTTGCGCGAGTTTTTGGCCTCGCTGGGCCAACGCTAAAGCGCATGAACAACGCGGCCCCCATGTCCACGCTGGATCGGTTTGTATCGAGCTTTTTCAACACCGAGGTGGCGGCGCGCTACCTGGGCCCCTTGCTCGACGGCATGTTGCTCACCGTGGGCTTGGGCCTGTGTGTGATCGCCACCGGCTTGGTGCTGGGCCTGTTGTTGGCGGTGGTGCGCATCCAGCATGTCAAGCTGGTCAACGTGTTCATCGTGGCCTTTGCCGATGTCTTTCGCGCCTTGCCGCCGCTGGTGGTCATCATCTTGTTGTTTTTCGCCTTCCCCTATATTGAGTTGTCGATGAGCGCCTTCACCGCCACCTGGTTGGCGCTGTCTTTGGTGCTGGCGGCTTTCACCGAAGAAATTTTTTGGGCCGGCATGCTCGCCATTCCCAAAGGCCAATGGGAGGCGGCCCGCTCCACCGGCTTGGGGCCTTGGGCCACCCTGGTCCATGTGATCTTGCCGCAAGCGGTGCGCATGACCGTGCCGCCGCTGACCAACCGCACGATTGCCATCACCAAAGGCACGGCGCTGGGTTCGGTGGTGGCCTTGCACGAGGTGCTCAACGTCTCCTCGGCCGCCTCCTCTGAGGCGGGCAATGCCACCCCGCTGGTGATGGGCGCGCTGGCTTATTTGATTTTGTTCATTCCTTTTGTGGTGTTGGGGCGCTGGGTGGAAACGCGCTTTACCTGGAAACGCTGAGCCATGGACAACCTGATCAACGTTTTCTTCAACCCCGAGATCATGGTCAAGGTGTGGCCGTTTTTGCTGCAAGGCCTGTGGATGACGGTGTTGCTCTCGCTCACCGTGGTGCCGCTGGGCCTGATCGGTGGCTTGGGCGTGGCACTGGCGGGCAACCAAGGCCCGCGTTGGCTGCGCTGGACCACCGTGGTCTATGTGGACTTCTTTCGCGCCTTCCCCCCACTGGTGCTGCTGATCTTGATTTACTTTGGCCTGCCGTTTTTGGGCATCGACATGCCCAAATTTGCCGCGGTGGCCATGGGCTTTTTGCTCAACACCTCCAGCTACTACGGCGAGGTGTTTCGCGCGGGCTTGGAGAGCGTGCCGCGCGGCCAAATGGAGGCCGCCCGCTCCACGGGTTTGAACCGCGCCCAAGCGCTGGGCTATGTGGTGATTCCGCAGGCCACCCGCAATGTGCTGCCCGAGTTGATCAGCAACACCTTGGAGGTGATCAAGCTCACCGCCTTGGCCAGTGTAGTGGCCTTGCCCGAGTTGCTCAACAACGCGCGCCAAGCCCAGGCCCTGACCTACAACCCCACCCCCATCGTGCTGGCCGCGCTGATGTACCTGGTGCTGTTGTGGCCGGTGGTGCGCTTGCTCAGTCGCTTGGAACACCGCAGCACAGCGGTGCGCTGATGCCCAAGGCGGGTCAGGCCGCCTGGGTCAGAGACTCAAGCGCCCGCTTGCTGGGCCAGCACCCGGCCCATGGCCAAGGCCACGCCGGTTTGGGTGGGGTCGATCACCGGCACCTTTAAAAAGTCTTCCAGCCGCTGGCGGTAACGCGCCATGCCCGCGCAACCCATGATGACCACGCCCGCACCGTGCTCGTGCACCAGGCGTTGGCCCACGTCGCGCATGCGGGTGAAGGTGAGCGACTCATCGCCCAGGTTGACCACATTGACCTCGATGGGCAGGTCGCGCGCGAGTTTGTGGTCCAGCCCCAGGTGGCGGATTTGGCGCAGGTGGCGGGGCACGGCCCGCGCCAAGATCGAGATCACCCCAAACTTATCGGCCATGGCACAGGCCGCATGGTAGGAGGCCTCGGCGCAACCAATCACCGGGCAGGGCAAGACCTCGCGCATGGCGAACAAACCGGGGTCTGAAAAGCAAGCCAGCACCCAGGCATCGGCTTCGCGGTAGCGGGGGTTTTCATCCAACCAGCGCAGCATTTTGTCGCTGATGCTGTCCACATGTGCCTGGCTCTCAATGCCCGGCGGGCCACTGCGCAGGGTTTGGCAATCAAGCTCAGGGCCGCCCGCAAACCGAAACGGCTGCAAGGCCAGGCTGATGTGATCGGTCACCGCTTGGGTGCTGTTGGGGTTGATGACCAGGATGGTTGACATTGTCTTGCTCCGGTGTGAGGCCACTGCAGCCACAAAGCGGGCCAACGCAGCGGGGGGTGTTGCAGGCTGGGCGTTAAATCACAGGGGTCAGGGCACCGTCCATGGAGATCATGGAGCCGGTCACATAAGTGGATTGGGCGGCGCACAAAAAAACCACCATGTGGGCGATTTCGTGCGGCTCGGAAAACCGGCCCATGGGCAACTCGGCGCTGGAGCGCGCTTGGGCCTGCGCCGGGGTGATGTTCTCTTGCTGGGCCATGGCCTGCATGCGGCCTTGCAAACGCCCGGTCAAGGTTTGGCCGGGGTTGATGCCGTTGACCCGCACGCCCCGGCGGGCATAGGCATTGGCCCAACCGGTGGTGGCCAGCATCAAGGCGGCATTGGCCGCGCCGCCGGCCAAGTGGATCGGGCTGGCCACCTTGCCGCCATTGCCAATGATGTTGACCACGCTGCCCTTGCCGCGCTGGCCCATGCGCTTGATGCAAGGGTCGGTCATGTGCACGTAGGTGAAAAACTTGGCCTGCATCGCATCGTGCCAGGCCTGTGGCGTGAGCTCATCGACCGGCACCCGCTGGGCCGCACCGGCGCTGTTGACCAACACCTGCACCGGTCCGAACTGGGCCTCGGCCTGGTCGAGCGCTTGCACAGCGGCGCTGGCATCGCGCAAGTCGGCAGAAACGACCTGGACCTGATCGGCGCTGGCACCTTCACGGATGAGTTGCTGGCGGGCCTGGTCGAGCGTTTGGGCATTGCGCGCCACCAAACTGACCCGCGCGCCTTGCGCCAAAAATGCCTGAGCGCAGGCCAAACCAATGCCTTGGCTGCCACCGGTGATGAGCACATGCTCGCCCTTGAGTCCCAAATCCATGCGGTATTCCTCTGGTTGATTGGCGGGCATTGTCGCTTGTCATGGGGTCTGTTTGAACAGCCCCTCGGAACCCCCTTAACTTGCTTTTTGCCGGGCATTGCTTTTTTTGTTGGCATTATTTTGTGCGTCTGAATTGAACTCCCCCTCTAAAACCGCAATCTCGGGGTATGCAGGCTTCCTCCAGTCGCTGCGCTCCAATGTCGTCAGCCCGCACACCCCTCGTGCCGGTTTCCATTGATCTCGTTCGCAGCCTCGATGGTGGGTGCGTCGACCCGACGACATCGGAGCACAGCGACTGGAGGAGGGCGGCGCACCCACCAGCGGGGCGGGCTCAGCAAAAAAGCCAGAGAAATTGGAATCTGACCCCCATTAAAAGGGCTCAGGCAAAATAAACCCGATCACATCCACTGGAGCCCACATGATTCCTGACCTGAAGTTGCGCCACATGGGCATGTTTGTGCGCGACATCGAAACCATGGCCGCGTTCTACACCGAGGTGTTGGGGTTTTTCATCACCGACCGTGGCGATGTGCGCGGGGAGAAAGTGGTGTTTTTGAGCCGCGACGCGCAGTCGCACCACCAGTTGGTCATGGAAAGCGGTCGCCAACCCGGCGATGGGCCGGGCTATGGTTTGCAGCAAATCTCGTTTTGGGTGCCCGCGCTCGATGGCCTGCGGGTGATGCACGACAGGGTGCGTGCGCGCAGCGATACCGGTTTGATCCAGTGCGTGGACCATGGCAACTCTTGGTCGCTGTATTTCCGCGACCCCGAGGCCAACCGCATCGAGGTCTACACCGACACGCCTTGGCACATTGCCCAGCCTTATTTAGAGCCGCTGGATTTGTCGCTGAGCGATGCCGAGATCACCCGCCGCACCGAGCAGCACATGGTGGGCAACCCCACCCAGCAACAGCGCGCCGATTGGGTGGCGGCTTTTGCCGAGCAAATCCGCCTCAGTCAGCGGTGATGCCAAACTTTTGAACCGAGCCCACCCAGCGCTCGATTTCATCCTGCAAAAACGCCTGTTGCTGGGCCGGTGCGATGTTGAGCAAGCGGCCACCATCGCGTTCCACCCGGGCTATGAACTCGGGTTCGCGGTTGATCTGGGCCAGGGCTTCGCGCAACTTGGCCACCACCGCAGGCGGTGTGCCCGCAGGGGCAAAAATGCCAAACCAGCTCTCGCCCTCAAAGCGGGTCAAACCGGTTTCGTTGACGGTGGGCACTTGGGCCAGGTGCGGGCTGCGGGCGGACGATGAAACCACCAAGCCTTTGAGCTTGCCCGACTGCACATATTGTTTAGAGGCCGACATGTTGTCAAACATCACGTCCAAGCGCCCACCCAGCATCTCTTGGTGGGCCGGTGCCGCGCCTTTGAAGGGCACATGCAAAGCCTCAATGCCCAAACTGCTGAGCAAGACCGCGCCCCACACATGCTGCAAGGTGCCCACGCCGCCCGAGCCGTAGCTGAGGCGGCCAGGGCGCTCTTTGCCGTACTTGACCAAATCGGCCAGGTTGTTGACCGGCAAATCATTGCGCGCGAGCATGACAAACGGATAGGCCGAGATGTAGCCCAAGGGGATGAAGTCGCGTGCGGGCTCATACGACAGGTTTTTGATCAAGGCCTTGTTCATCACCATGTTGAAGATGCCGCCCATCAGCAAGGTGTGGCCATCGGCCGGGGCTTTGGCCACAAATTCGGTGCCCACCAGCGAGCCCGCGCCGGTGCGGTTTTCCACCACCGTGGGTTGGCGCAAGACCTCGGTGAGTTTTTGCGCCATGTTGCGCGCCAAGATGTCGGTGCCACCGCCCGGCGCTTGGGGCACGACCAAACGGATCGGCCGGTTGGGAAAGTCTTGTGCGCCAGCGCTGGCGGCCCACAGCATGGCAGCGGCCAATGCGCCCAATGCGCTGCGTCGCCACTGCAAAGATTTTTCAGGTCCCATGTTTGAACTCCTTCATCAACAGGTGGGGGATGGGTCGGGCCATCACACCGGCAAAAAGCCCAACTCGGCCCGCAACGCGGCCAAGGCGGGGCTGGCCAGGTGGGCGATCAGGGTTTGGGCCAGCTCGGTGTGGCGGGCGCGCTTGGCCAGCACGGCGGTGTACACCGTGGCCAGCTCATGGGCTTTGGGCAAATCGCCCACCAACTGCACCCCGGGGGTGGACAAAATTTCCGTCACCTGGGTGCAGCCAATGGCTTGGGCGTCTTTGCCCAAAGCCATCGCCTTCATGGCGGTCGCCCCATTGGGGTGGGGGCGCAAACGGCTGGCCAATTCGTCGGCCACCCCCAGTTTTTGCAACACCTTCATGAAGTGGATGCCGGCCGTGGCCAATTGGGGGTCGGGAAAGTAAATGGCACTGGCCTGGCGCAGGGTTTGGCGCAAGGCATCGGGTGTGGCCACCGCCACTGGCGCTTGCCCGGCCAACACCGCCACGCCGGTTTTGACCACGCCCAAATCGAGTGCCGTGCCTTCGCTGGCGTGCCCTTGCTGGATCAGCTCTTGCACCATGGGGTGGGTCAAGATCAGCACATCGCAAGGCGCGCCTTCGGTGAGTTTTTGTTTCATCGCGCCCACGGCACCAAAGGTGCCACTCAGGTGCAAGCTGTGCAGCGACTCAAAGTCGTCGGCCACAGCGCGCACCAAACCTTGGGCTGCCCCACCACTCAATATGTTCAAGGTGACCATGGTGCTCAATCCATTTTGATGTTGGCGGCGCGGATGACTTGGGCCCATTTGGCCACATCGTCTTGGATGTATTTGTCAAACACTGCGGGGCTCATCACCATGGGCACCGCGCCTTGCTTGCCCCACTGCTGACGCACATCGGCTTGCGAGGCGATTTTCGACACCGCTTGATTGAGCCGATCGACCACCTCTTTGGGCGTGCCTTTGGGGGCCATCAAGCCGACCCAAATGGTGGCCTCGTAGCCAGGCACGCCGGCCTCGGTCAAGGTGGGGACATCGGGCAAAACCTCAGAGCGCTGGCGACCGGTGGTGGCAATGGCCCGCACCTTGCCCGCTTTGACCTGTTCGGTCATGGTGGTCACGGCATCGAACATCAAATCGACCTGGCCCCCGAGCACATCGGTGCGCGCCCCCGAGCTGCCTTTGTAGGGGATGTGCACCAGGTCTATCTTGGCCATGCTTTTGAACAACTCGCCCGCCATGTGATAGGGCGTGCCCGGGCCGGATGAAGCGTAATTGAGCTTGCCCGGTTGGGCCTGCGCGCGCTTGATCAAATCGGCCGCGTTTTGCAGGCCCGTGCCCGGATAGGCCACCAACACCAGGTCGGAGTAGTTGATCGGTGCCACGCCCACAAAGTCGCGCAACAAGCTGTAGGGTTTGTTGGGGATCAAAGTTTCGTTGACGGTGGAGGCATTGGACATCAGCAACAAGGTGTAGCCGTCGGCCGGGGCTTTGGCCGCCACATCGGTGCCAATGACCGAGCCCGCGCCCGGCTTGTTGTCCACCACGAAGGATTGGCCCATGGCATCTTGCAAGCGCTGAGCAATGAAACGCGCATAGTTGTCTGCCGGGCCACCGGTGGCAAAGGGCACGACGATCTTGACCGGGCGCTGCGGATAGCTTTGCGCCCCCGCGCCGGTGCAAGCGGCCAGCGCCAGCATGCAGGTCAACAGTTGGCGGCGGTGTGCGGAAAAAAAGTCCATGGTCGGTGTGCTCACTCTAATTTGCCCATGCGCCGAACCACCTCGCTCATACGCTTGATGTCGGCTTGGACGTACTTTTCAAAATCGGGGCTGTCTAAAAACTGAACCGGGCTGCCGGCATTGTGGATGACCTCGCGGGCCTTGGCATCTTGTGCGGCCATGCGAGCGGCCGCGCGCAAGCGCTGCACCAGCGGCTCGGGCGTGCCACTGGGCACGAACAAACCCGACCATTGGGCGTATTCGGCGGGAAAGCCCTGGTCTTTCAAGCTGGGCACGTCGGGCATGGATTCGAGTTTGCCCGCGCCCCAGTGGCCCAGCACCCGGATCTTGCCCGCCTTGACATGCTGCAACACCGTGGCCGGGCCGGTGGACACCGCCTCGATTTGGCCGCCCAGCAAAGCCAGCACCGCTGGGCCCGCGCCCGTGAACGGCACATGGGTCAGGCTGATGCCACTGGTTTGCGCCAAGATTTCCATCGGCACGTGCATGGTGCCGTAGTTGCCCGATGAGCCGTAGTTGATGGCCTTGGGGCGGCGGCGCGCATCGTCGACAAAGTCTTTGGCGGTTTTCCACGGCGCATCGGCCCGCACGGCCAACACCGTGGGGTCGGCGGTGTAGCGGGCAATCGGGCGCAGGTCGGCGTGGGCATACATGGCCGGGCGACCCACCAAGGCATCGGCCTCTGGGATCACGCTCAAAGAAGACAAAGCCATCAAAACCGTGTATCCATCGGGCTTGGCCTTGGCCACCAAGCCCATGCCAATGCCGCCACCGGCCCCAGGTTTGTTCTCGATCACCACCGGTTGGCCCAGATCGCGCGCCATCGCCTCGGCCACCGGCCGGGCCACGATATCGGCCACGCCGCCCGGCGGAAAGGGCACCACCATGGTGATGGCCTTGGTGGGGAATGCGGGTGCGGTTTGCGCCCACAAGGGGCTGAGCGACCAGGTGCCAACGCCCCAAAGCGCTGCAAAAAGCCATCCAAACTGTTGCAAAGTCCGTCTCATGTTGTCTCCTGGAGATGGGCGCAACCTGGGTTGTGCCGGTGTCAGCGCACTCTATCACCCTTGTGAACCAATCTCGGCCCCAGGGTCTAGGCGATTGCACCGATGGGGCCAGGCTGCGCTGGGCGCTAAACCAACAGCGGCGGCTCTTGCATGGCCTCGATTTGCTCTTGCAACATGTGGACCTGGCCGCGCCAGTAGTCCGGGCCATCGAACCAGGGAAAGTGCTGGGCAAACGAGGGGTCGTCGCGCCGGTGCGCCAGCCAGGCGCTGTAGTGGATCAAGCGCAAGGTGCGCAAGGGCTCGATCAGGGCCAGCTCGCGCCGGTCAAATGCGCGCAGGCTTTCGTAGCCGTCCACCAGTTGGCCCAATTGCCGGGTGCGCTCCATGCGCTCGCCGCTTTGCAGCATCCACAGGTCTTGCACCGCCGGGCCTTGGCGGGCATCGTCGAGGTCGACAAAGTGCGGCCCGCCTTGAGGCAACTCGGTGGGTGTCCACAAAATATTGCCGGGGTGGCAGTCGCCATGCAAGCGGATGGTTTGCACGCCACCGGCTTGGCCAACTGCCGCCGCATCCCAGGCTTGGCCCACCAAAGCCAGGGCTTGCTCACTGAGCAGGCCCCATTCCGTCTCAACCTCGGCGGCCACAGCCCCTTGGTCCAGCAGCCATTGGCGCGGCACGTGGCCAAAACTTTGCAGATCCAAGGCAGGGCGGTGGGCAAAGGTGCTGCGCGCGCCCACCAGGTGGATGCGGGCCAAAAAACGGCCAATCCATTCCAACACCTCGGGGTCGTCCAACTCGGGTTGGCGGCCCCCTCGGCGCGGGCTGACGCTGAACCAAAAGCCCGGGTGATCGGCCTCGTCAACCGCCAAGTGGTGCAAGGTTTGGTCGTGCAACACCAGGGGGGCCACCACCGGGATGTCCTCGCTGGCCAGTTCATGGGCAAAGGCCTGTTCTTCGGCAATCAGGGCCTGGGGCCACCGCTTTGGCCGGTAAAACTTGGCCACCACCGCGCTGTTGTCGTCGAGCATGGCCAGGTAAACGCGGTTTTCATAAGAGCTCAAAGCACTCAAACGGCCATCCACGGCCAAGCCCAAATCCGACAAGGCATCGAGCACGCGCAGGGGCGACAAGGCCTGGAAAAACGGGGCCACGCGCTCACACCCCCCAGACGATGGCTTGCTGGGCGCGTTGGCAGCGTTCGAGCATGGCCAAAAACGGCTGCACCCGCTGGCGCAGGCCCACCGCAGGTGCAGGCAGGGGCTTTTCACCCCTGGCGCGGGCCTCCTCGGCCGCCTGGGCCTGGGCTTGCTCGGCCTGGGCCACCGCTGCTTGCAAGGCCTGCACCGCTGCGGGCATGTCCGCCGGTTCGATGATGCCCTGGGCCGCATCGGCTTTGCCCAAAATGGCCAGCAATTGGCGACCGTTTTCGGGCAAGAAAATCAGGTCGGCCGCCGCCTTGGATTTGAATTTATAGATCATGGCGCGATTGTGCGCCGACATGCGGCTTGGCGGCAGGCCGCGCAGGCCTGTCATTGCCCCAGATCAAACAAATTCAGTCAGGGCTTGACAATAATTACTTTAAACCTCAACAATTCGAACATGAATATCTTATGCATCGGTGGTGGGCCAGCGGGTTTGTACTTCGCTTTGCTCATGAAAAACCAAAACCCCAGTCACCACATCACCGTGGTGGAACGCAACCGCCCTTACGACACCTTTGGCTGGGGCGTGGTCTTCAGCGACAAAACGCTGGACAACCTGCAGCAAGCCGATGCACCCACGGGCCAATTGATTGCCGATGCCTTCAACCATTGGGACGACATCGAGGTGTTTTTCAAGGGCCGCAGCGTGCGCTCCACCGGCCACGGCTTTTGTGGCATTGGCCGCAAGCGCTTGCTCAACATCTTGCAAGCGCGCTGCGAAGAACTCGATGTCAAGCTCTTGTTTGAACAAGATGTGAGCGACGACCAGGCCTTGGCGCTGCAATACCAAGCCGACTTGGTGATTGCCAGCGATGGCCTCAACAGCCGGGTGCGCACCCGCTATGCCCAAACCTATCAGCCCGACATCGACACCCGCCTGTGCCGCTTTGTCTGGCTGGGCACGCACAAAACCTTTGATGCCTTTACCTTTGCCTTTGAGCAAACCGAGCACGGTTGGTTCCAGGCCCATGCCTACAAATACGACGGCGAAACATCGACCTTCATCGTTGAAACGCCCGAGCACGTGTGGCGCGCCCATGGCTTGGACCAAATGGACCAAGCGCAAGGCATTGCGTTTTGCGAAAAGCTGTTTGCCAAATACCTGGACGGCCACCCGCTGATGAGCAACGCCTCCCACCTGCGCGGCTCGGCCATTTGGATCCAATTCCCGCGCGTGATTTGCAACACCTGGGTGCATTGGGAGGCCATTGGTGGCCGCCAAACCCCCATCGTGCTGATGGGCGATGCCGCGCACACCGCGCACTTTTCGATTGGCAGCGGCACCAAGCTGGCTTTGGAAGACGCGATTGACCTGGCCCAGACCTTTGCCCAGCACCCCAACGATGACATGGCCACGGTGCTGCAAGCCTATGAAGCCCGGCGCAGCGTCGAGGTGCTGAAAATCCAAAACGCCGCACGCAACTCCACCTCGTGGTTTGAGCATGTCGACCGCTACACCCACATGGAGATCGAGCAGTTCACCTACTCGCTGCTCACGCGCTCGCAGCGCATCAGCCACGAGAACCTGCGTTTGCGCGATCCGGTCTGGTTGGAAGGCTACGAGGCCTGGTTGTCAGGGCGCAAACCGGTGGCCCCCATGCTGCTGCCGCTCAAGGTGCGTGACATCCACTTGAAAAACCGCATCGTGGTCTCGCCCATGGCCACCTACCATGCGGTTGAAGGGGTGGTGGGCGACTTCCATTTGGTGCACCTGGGTGCGCGTGCCATGGGTGGCGCGGGTCTGGTGATGGTGGAGATGACCAGCCCCACACCCGAGGGGCGCATCACCCCAGGCTGCCCCGGTTTGTGGAATGACGCGCAACAAGCCGCCTTTGCCAAAGTGGTGAATTTCGCGCACCAACAAAACGCCCACATCGGCCTGCAACTGGGCCACAGCGGTGCCAAGGGCTCGACCCAGGTGGGCTGGGAGGCCATGGACGAACCCCTGCCACAAGGCAATTGGCCCCTGCTGGCCGCCAGCGCCCTGGCCTATGGCCCCAACAACGCCACCCCACGCGCCATGACCCGTGCCGACATGGATGCGGTGACCGCCGCATTTGTGGCCGCCACCCAGCGTGCTGACGCGGCCGGTTTTGACTGGCTGGAATTGCATGCGGCCCACGGCTATTTGCTGTCGGGCTTTTTGTGCCCCTTGACCAATTTGCGCACCGACGAATACGGTGGCGACATCGAACAGCGCTGCCGCTACCCGCTGGAGGTGTTTGCCGCCATGCGCGCCGTGTGGCCCGCCCACAAACCAATGGCGGTGCGCATTTCTGCCCACGACTGGGCCGAAGGCGGCAACACCGACGACGACGCGGTGGTGATGGCCCGCTTGTTCAAGCAAGCCGGCTGCGATGTGATCGATGTGTCTTCGGGCCAAACCACCCGCCAAGCCAAGCCGGTGTATGGGCGCATGTACCAAACCCCGTTTGCCGACCGCATCCGCAACGAGGTGGGCATCATGACCATGGCAGTGGGCGCGATCAGCGAGGCCGACCATGCCAACAGCATCATCGCCGCCGGGCGGGCCGATTTGTGTGCCGTGGCCCGTCCGCACCTGGCCGATCCGGCTTGGACCTTGCACGAGGCCGCCAAGCTGGGCAGCCGCGATGTGGTGTGGCCCCGCGCCTATGAAAGTGGGCGCGATCAGCTCTACCGCAGTTTGCATTCAAGCCGTTGACCGCTGCCATGGATTTAGAGGCCCGCGCGCACAGCGAGCATCCCGATTCACTGCGCTTGTGGCTGCGCTTGCTCACCTGCACCCAGCTGATTGAAAAGCAGGTGCGGGGTCAATTGCGTGAGCAGTTTGACACCACCTTGCCGCGCTTTGACCTGATGGCGCAACTCGAACGCGCGCCAGACGGCATGAAGATGAACGAGTTGTCACGCCGCATGATGGTCACCGGCGGCAACGTCACCGCCATCACCGACCAACTCACCCGCGAAGGCCTGGTCGAGCGGCTCGATGTGGCCGAAGACCGGCGCGCTTGGCGCATACGGCTCACCCTCAAGGGCAGAACCGCTTTCAAAGAAATGGCCCAGCAGCACGAGCGTTGGATCGTGGATGCTTTCTCCAGCTTGAGCGAACGAGAAATTCAAACCCTTTATAAATTGCTTGGACGGGTCAAGCAACAAGCCCAACCCATCACCGAACCGGAGACACCATGAACCATTACATGACCGCCCCCAATCCCATGCACGCGCAGTACAGCGCGCAAGGCGGGCAATCGGCCACCCATTTCCATTGGGCCTTTCAAGATGGCGTGGCCACGGTGACCTTGAACCGGCCTGAGCGCAAAAACCCGCTCACCTTTGACTCCTACGCAGAGTTGCGCGATCGCTTCAACGCTTTGCGCTACGCCACCGATGTGCGCGCCGTGGTGGTGCAAGGCGCGGGCGGCAACTTTTGCTCGGGCGGTGATGTGCATGAAATCATTGGCCCGCTGACCAAAATGAGCATGCCCGAGTTGATGAACTTCACCCGCATGACGGGCGACTTGGTCAAAGCCATGCGGGCCTGCCCACAGCCCATCGTGGCCGCCATTGACGGCGTTTGCGCCGGAGCCGGGGCCATGATTGCGCTGGCCAGCGACCTGCGCTTGGGCACCGATGCTGCCCGGGTGGCTTATTTGTTCACCCGCGTGGGCTTGGCCGGTGCCGACATGGGGGCCTGTGCCTTGCTGCCGCGCGTGATCGGCCAAGGCCGCGCCAGCGAGTTGCTCTACACCGGGCGCGCCATGACCGGCCAAGAGGGATTGGCCTGGGGGTTTTTCAACAGCCTGCATGCATCCGAGGAGGTGGGCGCGGCGGCCCAAAAAATGGCGGCGCAAATTGCCCAAGGCCCGAGTTTTGCGCACGGCATGACCAAAACCATGCTGCACCAAGAGTGGGCCATGACGCTGGAACAAGCCATCGAGGCAGAGGCCCAGGCCCAAGCCATTTGCATGCAAACACAAGACTTCACCCGGGCGTACGAGGCCTTCGCGGCCAAACAAAAACCGGTTTTCAAAGGGGACTGAGATGCGTGCACCCCAGTGGCAGTTGCCTTTTTTTGAGCCCGTCCACCAGACCTTGGCGCAAGGCCTGATCGACTGGTGCCCCCGCCAAACCATTGACGAGCAAGACGACCGGCAGGCCTGTCGGGACTGGGTCCAGCGCTTGGCCCAGGGCGGTTGGTTGCGCTACTGTGTGCCCGCCGCCCATGGGGGTGCATTGCCCGAATTGGACTCCAGGGCGCTGGTGATTTTGCGCGAGACGCTGGCCTGGCACTCGCCCCTGGCCGACTTTGCTTTTGCCATGCAAGGCCTGGGCAGTGGGGCGATCACCTTGGCGGGCACACCCAGCCAACAGGCCCAGTACCTGCCTGCGGTGGCCCAGGGGCAGAAAATTGCGGCCTTTGCCTTGAGCGAGCCCGATGCGGGCTCGGATGTGGCGGGCATGCTCACCCGCGCAGAGTCGGACGGCCAAGGCCATGTGCTCCATGGGCAAAAAACCTGGATCAGCAACGGTGGCATTGCCGACTTTTATGTGGTGTTTGCCAAGACCGATCCACAAGCCGGTGCGCGTGGCATCACCGCCTTCATCGTCGATGCCGACGCGCCGGGCTTGGACACCTCGGCCCACTTGCACGTGATCTCCCCCCACCCCTTGGCAACCCTGCGCTTTGACCACTGCCGTTTGCCCGCGCATGCCCAATTGGGCGACACCCATGGCGGCTTTAAATTGGCCATGCGCACCTTGGATATTTTTCGCGCATCGGTGGCCGCAGCGGCACTGGGCATGGCCCGACGCGCCTTGCACGAGGCCACCCACCACGCGCAAAACCGGCGCATGTTTGGCCAAACCCTGGCCGACTTTCAATTGACCCAGGCCCGCTTGGGCGAAATGGCCGCCTTGGTTGACGCTGCCGCCTTGCTGACCTACCGCGCGGCTTGGATGCGCGACACTCAAACCGGCATGGACAGTGGCGCATACACCCAAGCGGCCGCGATGGCCAAATTCACCGCCACCGAAAACGCCCAAAAAGTCATCGACATGGCGGTGCAAATGCATGGCGGTCGTGGTGTGGAAGTGGGCACCAAGGTGGAAGCCTTGTACCGCGACATCCGGGCGCTGCGCATTTACGAAGGGGCCAGCGAAGTGCAATTGCTCATCATGGGCAAGTCGGTGCTCAAGGGGGTGGCCACATGACAGCGCATGTCGACCGCTTTGTGCGGGATCGCCTACCGCCGCCGCAGCTGCAACCCCACATGCTGCGCGATCGGCCCGAGCTGGCCTTTCCCGATCCAGTGAACTTGGTGCACCATTTGTTCGAAGCGGCCCAGGCCAAGGGCTGGTCTGATCGGCCTTTTTTGCGCTCACCGCGCATCACCTTGAGCTACAGCGATGCGCTGGAGCGGGTGGACCGCATCGCCCAAGTGCTGGTGCACGACCTGGGGTTGGTGCCCGGCAACCGGGTGCTGTTGCGCGGCGGCAATTCCATCGGCTTGGCCCTGGCCTGGTTGGGGGTGGTGAAGGCCGGCATGGTGGCCGTGGCCACCATGCCTTTGTTGCGGGCCAAAGAGTTGAGCGAGATCATTGCCAAAGCCCAGCCCACGGTGGCCTTGTGCGATGCCACTTTGCTGGAAGAGTTGAACTTGGCCCAACAACAGCAAAACGGGTTGCGCACCATCGTGCCCTTTAACCTGATGGATGCCCCAGGCTCTTTGGCCGTGCGGGCCGCTGCACAGCCGGGCCACTTCACTGCCTGCCCCACCCAGGCCGATGACATTGCCATGTTGGCCTTCACCTCGGGCACCACCGGCACGCCCAAAGCGGCGGCCCACAGCCACCGCGACATATTGAGCGCCTGCGAAGCCTGGCCACGCCATGTGTTGCGGGCCACTCCCGATGACATCGTGATGGGCTCACCCCCCCTGGCCTTTACCTTTGGCTTGGGTGGCCTGTTGGTGTTTCCGATGTGGGCTGGTTGCTCGGTGTATTTCCATGACAAGCCCTACACACCGGCCACCATGGTCGAGGTGATGGCCCAAGTGGGTTGCAGCATTTGCTACACCGCGCCCACTTTTTACCGCCAAATGGCGGCCCACATCCAACCGGGTGCCGTGCCCAGTTTGCGCATCAGTGTGAGTGCGGGCGAAGGCTTGCCCGATGCCACTCGCCAACTGTGGAAACAAGCCAGTGGCTTGGAAATGCTTGACGGCATTGGTGCCACCGAGATGTTCCATATTTTCATTTCTTCTGCTGGTGATGAAGTGCGCCGTGGTGCCATTGGCAAAGTGGTACCGGGTTACCAGGCCAAGGTGGTGGACGAGCATGGTCAGGAGTTGCCGCGCGGACAAGTGGGCCGCTTGGCCGTGATTGGCCCCACCGGTTGCCGTTACCTGGAGGATGAGCGCCAGCAGCGCTATGTGCAAGCGGGCTGGAATTTTCCGGGCGACGCATTCATCCAAGACGACGACGGCTACTTCCATTACCAAGCGCGTGACGATGACATGATCATCACCGCGGGCTACAACGTGGGCGGGCCAGAGGTCGAAGACGCGTTGCTCAAACACCCCGCTGTGGCCGAATGCGGCGTGGTGGGCAAAACCGATGTCGAGCGCGGCATGATCATCAAAGCCTACTGCGTGTTGCGCCCTCCACACGAAGGAAATGCCGAGCTGGTCAAGCAACTGCAAGACCATGTCAAAGCCAGCTTGGCGCCCTACAAATACCCGCGTGAAATCACATTTGTGACGCAACTGCCCCGCACCGAGACGGGCAAATTGCAACGATTTAAATTGCGCCAAATGGCCAACACTTGAAAGGCAGCCATGCACCAACACATTCAACCCGAAGGATGGGAGCGCCCCAAGGGCTATGCCAACGGCATTGCCGCGCGTGGCACCCAAATTTACGTTGGCGGGATGGTGGGCTGGAATGCCCAACAACAATTTGAAAGCGACGATTTTTTGCAGCAAACCGGCCAGGCCTTGCGCAATGTATTGGCGGTGCTGCAAGCGGCGGGGGCTGGCCCTGAGCACATGGTGCGCATGACCTGGTATGTCACTAGCCGTGACCTGTATGTCGCATCCCTCAAAGGTTTGGGCCCGGTGTACCGCGAGGTGATGGGTCGAAATTTCCCCGCCATGACCTGTGTGGCCGTGACCGCCTTGGTCGAAGAGCGTGCTTTGGTGGAGATCGAAGTCACCGCCGTTTTGCCCGACCCTGTGGCTTGAGGCTTTACTGCGGTGAAGCCAATTGTTTCAATGCCCAGGCATTGAAGGCGCTGGCGTTTTCATAGTTGGCCCAATGGCCGGTGTCGGCCAACAAGGTGAGGTCGCGCAAATCGCAGTCCATCAAGCGTTGGGCCGCAACACCCAAGTGGGCTTCGTACAAAGCATCTTTGGCACCCCACAACACATGCACCGGGCAGCGCCATTGTTTTTGCAAGTCCAGCATGATCGTGCTGCGCGCGATGCGCCGCTTACGCAAGCGGTCCCGCACCACATTGGTCTCTTGGATTTCCAGGGTTTGGCCCGTTAACGAAGCCTCATGGGCCAGCATGATGGCCATCAAGTTGTGCCGGTTCACCGCCTCGCGCTGCTGCGCCGTCATGGCGGCCTGAAAACCACGCAAGGGCAAGGCATCGACAAACATGCCCAAACCCGGCACACCGACCAACAACAACCGAGACACGATTTCTGGGTGCTGCGCAGCGACAAAACCCGCCGTCAGGCCACCGAAGGAAAAGCCCATCAGCGCACAGGCTTGGCCATTCAACAGCTGCGCCATGCCTTTGGCCACCCAGGGCGCGATGTCATCGGCATCTTTGGCTTGCGGCGGCAAATCAGAATCGCCCATGCCCGGCAAGTCCAGGGCCCACACCGCATGGTTTGCCGACAAGGCATCGATGTTGCGCAACCAGTGCGTCCAACTGCCACTGCCCCCGTGCAACAGCACCACGGCATGCGGGTGTGCGCGGTTCCACACATGCCACACCTGGTTCACACCATCGATGGTGTGGACCACGCGCTCGGCACGCGCCTGCACTGCTTGCAAAAAAGGATCTTTCACGGTTTGGCTTTCACCAACAAAAACGCCCACACAAGTGCGGGCGTTTGGGTTTCAGCAAATGCTTCACTGAAAATTTGGTTGCGCGAGCAAGATTTGAACTTGCGACCTTTGGGTTATGAGCCCAACGAGCTACCAGGCTGCTCCATCGCGCGGTAAGGGGGTGATTCTAGCTTACTCAGCGGTGTTTGGCTCACTGCTGACCGTTATTTCTGGGCGGTCGACCAACTCCACCAATGCCATTGGCGCGTTGTCGCCCACGCGGTAACCCATTTTCAAAATGCGGGTGTAGCCACCCGGGCGCGCTTTGTAACGCGGGCCCAAGTCTGCAAACAGCTTGACCACGCTGTCGCGGTCGCGCAGGCGGTTAAAGGCCAAACGCTTATTGGCCAAGGTGGGTTCTTTGGCCAAGGTGATCATGGGTTCCACCACGCGGCGCAGCTCTTTGGCTTTGGGCACGGTGGTTTTGATGACCTCGTGGGCGATCAACGAGTTCATCATGTTGCGCAACATGGCGAGGCGGTGCTCGCTGGTGCGGTTGAGTTTGCGAAGTCCGTGTCCGTGACGCATGTCAATTCCTTTCTAGCTTGTTTTGCCGGCCGCCGTATCAGGTACGGCCAGGGGACGGATGTCTGTTTTTTTCGGTGGCTGGTTTCAGCGCTTGCTGTCCAAACCAGCCGGCGGCCAGCTTTCGAGCTTCATGCCCAAAGTCAGGCCACGAGAGGCGAGCACTTCTTTGATTTCGTTGAGCGACTTGCGACCCAGGTTCGGGGTCTTGAGCAACTCGTTTTCGGTGCGCTGGATCAGGTCGCCAATGTAGAAAATGTTTTCGGCCTTGAGGCAGTTGGCAGAACGCACGGTGAGTTCCAACTCATCGACAGGGCGCAACAAAATCGGATCGAACTGTTGAGCGCCACGCGGTGCGGGCGAATCAAAGGCGGCCAATTCATTGCCTTCGAGTTGGGCAAACACAGCGAGTTGCTCGACCAAAATTTTGGCCGATGCGCGCACAGCGTCTTCGGCGGTGATCGCACCATTGGTCTCGATGTCCACCACCAAGCGGTCCAGGTCGGTGCGCTGTTCCACACGGGCGTTTTCCACGCTGTAGCTCACGCGCTTGATGGGTGCAAACGAGGCATCCAACACAATGCGGCCAATCGACTTGGAGGGCTCTTCGCCATAACGGCGCACGGTACCGGGCACATAGCCACGGCCTTTTTCGACCTTGAGCTGAATGTCAATCTTGCCGCCTTGCGACAGGTTGGCGATCAGGTGCTCGGGGTTGATGATTTCCACATCATGTGGGGTTTGGATGTCGGCCGCTGTGACTTGGCCTTCGCCGTCTTTGCGCAGGCTCAGGGTGACTTCATCGCGATTGTGGAGTTTGAACACCACGCCCTTGAGGTTCAACAGGATGTTGACCACATCTTCTTGCACGCCGTCGATGGTGGAGTACTCGTGCACCACACCCGCGATGGTGACTTCGGTCACCGCATAGCCCACCATGGAGGACAACAACACACGGCGCAGGGCATTGCCCAGGGTGTGACCATAACCACGCTCAAACGGCTCGAGCACCACCTTGGCGCGGTTGGGGCCAATGGGTTCAACGTGGATGGCTTTGGGCTTCAACAAATTCGTTTGCATTCGGACTTCCTCTCAATACCCCCGGTTCGTTACACCGGTAAGGCTGGATTTCTCACCCAAGCAGGCTGCGCAGTCGGCCTGGGAACGACAAGCTTGATCGACGACAACGATCAACGTGAATACAACTCGACGATGAGTGATTCATTGATGTCAGCGGCGAACTCGTCGCGGTCTGGCACCTTTTTGAACACGCCCTCGGCTTTTTCGGCATTGACTTCCACCCAAGCCGGCAAACCGACTTGCTGGGCCAATTGCAATGCTTCGCCCACGCGGTTTTGTTTTTTGGATTTTTCACGCACGGCAATCACGTCGCCGGTCTTGACCATGCAAGAAGGAATGTTGACCGATTTGCCATTGATGGTGATGGCTTTGTGTGAAACCAACTGGCGCGCTTCGGCACGGGTAGAACCAAAGCCCATGCGGTAAACCACATTGTCCAAACGCGATTCCAAAATGAACAACAGGTTGGCACCGGTGTTGCCTTTTTGGCGATCGGCTTCGGCAAAGTATCGGCGGAACTGGCGCTCCAACACGCCATACATGCGCTTGACTTTTTGTTTTTCGCGCAACTGCAGACCGAAGTCAGAGGTGCGTTGTCCAGAGGTGCGGCCGTGTTGGCCGGGCTTGGATTCAAATTTGGCCTTGTCGCTGATCGAGCGGCGGGCGCTCTTCAAAAACAGGTCGGTGCCTTCACGGCGGGATAGTTTGGCCTTGGGGCCTAAGTAACGTGCCACTTGATGTCCTTTGCTGTCAACTGCCCGCCACAGGGACGGGGAGCCTCTGTCGGATGAACAGAGGCGGTGGGCTTGCGGTTAATGAATCAGATGCGGCGGCGCTTTTGAGGGCGGCAACCGTTGTGGGGAACCGGGGTCACATCGGAGATGGAGTTGATGCGAATGCCCAGCGATGCCAAGGCACGCACAGACGACTCGCGACCAGGACCGGGGCCCTTGATCTCCACATCCAGGTTTTTGATGCCCTGGTCGATGGCAGCACGACCGGCCACTTCAGAGGCCACCTGGGCGGCAAACGGGGTTGACTTGCGTGAACCCTTGAAGCCTTGCCCACCCGATGAGGCCCAAGACAATGCATTGCCTTGGCGATCGGTGATGGTGATGATCGTGTTGTTGAAAGATGCATGCACATGCGCGATGCCGTCCGCCACATTTTTGCGGACTTTTTTGCGCACGCGCTGCGATGCGTTGTTGACAGGTGCTTTTGCCATGGTGGTGCCTTAATTATTTTTTCAGGGCTTGTGCGGCCTTGCGCGGACCTTTGCGGGTGCGTGCATTGGTGCGGGTGCGCTTGCCGCGCATCGGCAGGCCACGGCGATGTCTGAAACCACGGTAACAACCGATGTCCATCAATCGCTTGATGTTCATGGTGGTTTCGCGGCGCAGATCACCTTCGATGGTGAACAGGTTGATTTGTTCGCGGATTTTTTCCAACTCTGGGTCGGTCAAATCTTTGATCTTTTTGGCGTAGTCAATGCCACACGCCACGCAAATTTTGCGGGCGCGGGTTCTGCCAATGCCGAAAATAGCCGTCAAGCCCACTTCAGCGTGCTTGTGCGGAGGAATATTGATACCAGCGATACGTGCCATGTGCGTCCTCTTTAATCCCAGTCCATCAACCTTGGCGCTGTTTGTGGCGCGGATCTGTACAGATCACACGAACCACACCCTTGCGCCGGATGATCTTGCAGTTGCGGCAAATTTTCTTGACCGAAGCCGAAACCTTCATTTCTCTCTCCTAAAAGCCCGGATTCATTCCGGGCACATTGTCAACTTGCTTAACCTCTTCAGTCCCTCGCCTCACTTGGCGCGGAACACAATCCTGGCCCTGCTCAAATCGTAGGGCGTTAACTCCACCGTGACCTTGTCTCCCGGGAGGATGCGGATGTAGTGCATGCGCATCTTTCCGGAAATGTGGCCCAACACCACGTGTCCGTTTTCCAACTTCACCCGAAATGTGGCATTGGGCAGGTTTTCTACCACCTCGCCCTGCATTTGGATCACATCATCTTTGGACATGTGTCTTTAGCCACCCAAACTCGTGCGGAAATTGGCCTTCTTCAACAGCGACTCGTATTGCTGACTCATCATGTAGTTTTGCACCTGGGCCATGAAGTCCATGGTCACCACCACAATGATCAACAAAGACGTGCCACCAAAGTAGAACGGTACGTTGTATTTCAAAATCAAAAACTCGGGCAACAAGCACACAAAGGTGATGTAGATGGCACCGGCCATGGTCAAGCGCACCAAAATTTTGTCGATGTGCTTGGCTGTTTGTTCACCGGGGCGAATGCCAGGGATGAATGCGCCGCTTTTCTTCAAGTTATCGGCGGTCTCACGGCTGTTGAACACCAAGGCCGTGTAGAAGAAACAAAAGAACACGATGGCTGCGGCATACAACATCACGTACACCGGCTGACCAGGGGACAAAGCGGCGGCGATGTCTTTGAGCCAGCGCATGCTGTCACCCGAGCTGAACCAGCTCACCACGGTCGCTGGCAACAAGATGATGGAGGAGGCAAAAATCGGCGGGATCACGCCCGACATGTTGAGCTTGAGCGGCAAGTGCGACGCTTGGCCACCATAAACCTTGTTGCCCACCTGTCGGCGTGCATAGTTGACCAAGATCTTGCGTTGGCCACGCTCAACAAACACCACAAAGTAGGTCACCAAACCCACCACGATGACGATGAAGATCGCCACCAATATGCTCATGGCACCAGTGCGAACCAATTCCAACAGGCCGCCAATGGAGCTGGGCAAGCCCGCAGCGATGCCGCCGAAGATCAAAATGGAAATGCCGTTGCCCAAGCCCCGCTCGGTGATTTGCTCACCCAGCCACATCAAAAACATGGTGCCCGCGGTCAACGTGACCATGGCGGTGACCCGAAAGCCCACACCCGGGGAGAGCACCAGACCGGCTGACGACTCCAGCGCCAGGGCAATGCCCATGGACTGGAACAAGGCCAAACCCAAGGTGCCGTAGCGGGTGTATTGGGTGATTTTGCGCCGCCCTGCTTCGCCTTCTTTTTTCAACTGCTCCAATGTGGGCACCACATAGGCCATCAACTGCATGATGATGGAGGCAGAGATATAGGGCATGATGCCCAAGGCAAACACGGTGAAGCGCGACAAGGCACCACCCGAGAACATGTTGAACAAGCTCAGGATGCCGCCTTGTTGGCCATTGAACAATTGCTGCAACTGGGCCGGGTCAATGCCGGGCACAGGGATGTGCGCACCCACGCGGTAAACCACCAATGCGAGCAGCAAAAACACCAAGCGGCGACGCAAGTCGCCGTAGTTGCCGTTTTTGGAGATCGAAGGAGATGTGGCCAAGGCTGGGTCCGTTGCTTATGTGATTCAGGCCACAGAGCCGCCAGCGGCTTCAATCGCCGCCTTGGCACCAGCGGTGGCACCAATGCCATTGAGCTTGACAGCGCGCTTGATTTCACCGGTGTTGATGACCTTGACCACCCGCACCAATTCGCCCACCAAACCAGCGGTCTTGAGGGTGAGCATGTTGACTTCGTCGGCGCCCAGGCGCTCCAAAGCGGTCAATGTGACTTCTTCGTTGAAACGCAAGGTGCGTGACTTGAAACCACGCTTGGGCAAACGGCGTTGCAAAGGCATTTGACCGCCTTCGAAACCCACCTTGTGGTAGCCGCCTGAACGGGATTTTTGACCTTTGTGGCCGCGACCAGCGGTTTTGCCCAGGCCAGAGCCAATGCCACGGCCTACGCGGCGGCGATTGGGGCGTGAACCATCGGCTGGTTTGATCGTGTTGAGTTCCATCTTGAACCTTTAAAGCACTTTGACCAGATAGCTGATCTTGTTGATCATGCCGCGCACTGCGGGTGTGTCTTGCAGTTCGCTCACGCTGTTGATTTTGCGCAAGCCCAAGCCACGCACGGTCGCACGGTGAGACTCTTTGGTGCCAATCGGGCTGCGCACGAGTTTGATTTTGACGGTAGGTGTAACGCTCATGGGGGGCTCCGTATCAGGCGAAGATGTCTTCAACCGACTTGCCACGCTTGGCCGCGACTTCAGAAGCCGTGGTGCAACGCTGCAAGGCATCCAAAGTGGCGCGAACCATGTTGTAAGGGTTGGATGAGCCGTGGCTCTTGGCCACGATGTCGGTGATGCCCATCACTTCAAACACAGCGCGCATGGGGCCACCGGCAATGATGCCCGTGCCCTTGGGAGCAGGGTTCATCATCACGCTGGCTGCGCCATGGTGACCGGTCACGAAGTGGTGGATGGTGCCGTTTTTCAACGAAACTTTGCTCATGTTGCGACGGGCTTCTTCCATCGCTTTTTGCACAGCCAGGGGCACCTCTTTGGATTTGCCCTTGCCCATGCCCACGCGGCCGTCGCCGTCACCGACCACGGTCAGCGCTGCGAAACCCAGAATGCGACCACCCTTGACCACTTTGGTCACACGGTTGACCGCGATCATTTTTTCGCGCATGCCGTCATCACGGGCGCTGTCTTGCACTTTAGCTTGAACTTTTGCCATGTTGATTCCCGATCTTTAGAACTGCAAGCCAGCTTCGCGAGCGGCATCGGCCAGCGCTTTGACGCGGCCATGAAAAGCAAAACCAGCACGGTCAAAAGCCACCTTTTCGATGCCAGCGGCCTTGGCTTTTTCAGCGATGCGCTTGCCAATGACTTGCGCAGCAGCAGCGGTGGCACCCTTGCCGGATGCACCCAATGATTGGCGCACTTCGACTTCGGCGGTAGAGGCCGTGGCGATCACTTTGGCACCATCGCCAGAAATGACGCTGGCATAAATGTGCAAATTGGTGCGGTTGACGGTCAAACGCGCCACGCCTTGCTTGGCAATGCGGATGCGGGTTTGACGGGCCCTGCGGAGTCGTTGCTCTTTTTTGGTCAACATGCTGCCGTTCCTTATTTCTTCTTGGTCTCTTTGATCGTGATTTTTTCGTCCACGTAGCGGATGCCCTTGCCTTTGTAGGGCTCGGGCGGACGAATGGCACGGATCTCAGCGGCGATTTGACCCACGCGTTGGCGGTCAGCACCTATGATGATGATTTCTGTGGGGGCCGGTGTTTCCACCTTGATGCCAGCGGGCATTTCTTTGTCCACCGGGTGCGAAAAACCAACCGTCAGGTTGAGCTTATTGCCCTGGGCGGCCGCTTTGTAACCCACGCCCACCAGGCTGAGTTTTTTCTCAAAGCCTTTGGTAACACCAATGACCATGTTGTTGACCAACTGGCGCATGGTGCCGCTCATCGCATTGGCTTCACGCGACTCATTGGCGGGCAAAAAGGTGATGGTGCCTGCATCTTTTTGGATGGTGACCAAAGCGTTGGCGGCAATTTGCAATTGACCGCCCGAGCCTTTGACACTGATCAGTTCAGGCGCAATGGTCACGTCCACTCCAGCGGGGACGGCCACGGGCATTTTTCCTACACGAGACATAGCTGCTTCTCCTTGGGCTTAGGCCACGTAGCACAGCACTTCACCACCGACACCGGTGGCGCGCGCTTTGCGATCGGTCATCACGCCTTTGGGTGTGGTGACAATGGCCACGCCCAATCCGTTCATGACTTGGGGGATGGCACCGCTGCCTTTGTACACACGCAAACCAGGGCGGCTCACGCGCTCAATGCGCTCGATCACGGGGCGACCGGCGTAGTACTTGAGGGCAATTTCCAATTCGGCCTTGCCCAAGTCGGTTTTGACATGGAAGCCGTCGATGTAGCCTTCGTCCTTGAGAACCTGGGCAATGGCCACCTTCACTTTGGAAGAGGGCACGCTCACGGTGGGCTTGGCCACCATTTGCGCATTGCGAATGCGGGTTAGCAAGTCGGCGATGGGGTCACTCATGCTCATATTGAATATCTCCTGCCCGTTTACCAGCTGGCTTTGGTGATGCCGGGAATCTGACCTTCAAAGGCCATTTCACGGATCTTGGCGCGCCCCAAACCAAATTGGCGGAACGTGCCACGCGGGCGACCGGTGATTTCGCAGCGGTTGCGTTGACGTGTGGGGTTGGCGTTGCGCGGCAACTTTTGCAGCGCCAAGCGTGCAGCAGCGCGCTCTTCGTCCGAATGCTTGGCACTGCCAGCAATGGCTTTGAGCTCAGCGTATTTTTGGGCGTACTTGGCGACCAATTTGTCGCGCTTGAGTTCGCGTTCGATCAATGCTACTTTAGCCACGGTGTACCTCAGTTCTTGAACGGGAAGCGGAAGCCGGTCAACAGTGCCTTGCACTCTTCATCGGTCTTGGCTGTCGTGGTGATGCTGATATTGAGGCCGCGCAAGGCATCCACCTTGTCGTACTCAATCTCAGGGAAGATGATTTGTTCTTTGACGCCAATGTTGTAGTTGCCACGGCCATCAAAAGCGCGACCCGAGATACCCCGGAAGTCACGCACCCGGGGCAAAGCCACGGTGACAAAACGGTCCAAAAATTCAAACATGCGCACACCGCGCAAAGTGACCATGCAGCCAATGGCCTGGTCTTCGCGGATCTTGAAACCGGCGATGGCTTTTTTGGCCTTGGTGACCACAGGCTTTTGGCCTGCAATTTTGGTCAGGTCGGCCACCGCATGTTCCATGACTTTTTTATCGGCCACTGCCTCGCTCACGCCCATGTTCAGGGTGATTTTGGTCAGGCGCGGCACCTGCATGGGTGACTTGTAACCAAACTTGGCGATCAACTCGGGAACGAGTTTTTCTCTGTAGTGTTGTTGCAAACGTGCCATGGTCATGCCGCCTTGATTTCTTCGCCGCTGGATTTGAAGACGCGCACTTTGGTGCCGTCGGCCAACACTTTGATGCCCACCCGATCGGCCTTGCCGGTGGCGGCGTTGTAGATGGCCACATTGGACTGGTGGATCGACATGGATTTCTCCACGATGCCGCCAGTCGTTCCCGCCATGGGGTTGGGCTTGGTGTGCTTTTTGACGAGGTTGATGCCCTCGACCAACAAACGGGACTCATCGGTGCGCAATGCAACCTTGCCGCGCTTGCCTTTGTCGCGACCCGTGATGACGATGACTTCGTCGCCTTTGCGAATTTTGTTCATGGCCCGTCCTTAAAGAACTTCAGGCGCCAAAGACACGATCTTCATGAAGCGCTCGGTGCGCAATTCGCGCGTGACCGGGCCAAAGATGCGGGTGCCAATGGGCTCCAACTTAGCATTGAGCAACACGGCTGCGTTGCCATCGAACTTAACAAGTGAGCCGTCACTGCGGCGAATGCCTTTGGCAGTGCGAACAACCACCGCGCTATAGATCTCGCCTTTTTTGACGCGACCACGGGGCGCAGCTTCTTTGATGCTCACTTTGATGATGTCGCCAACACTGGCATAGCGACGCTTGGATCCGCCGAGCACCTTGATGCACAAAACGGACTTCGCGCCGGTGTTGTCGGCGACCTCTAACCGAGATTCAGTCTGGATCATTTCAATAATTCCCAACTTGTACCGAGGGTTTTGGGCTTTTGAGGGCCTTGGTCACCGCGATCAGTCTTGGTCCCGTCATCCGCGCGGCAAACCACTTGCTGCGCCTCAGTTGGGGTAGATACTGCGCTTGAAATTCAAGCGAAGCCGCAAATTATGCCATAACTTTTAAGCAGCCGTCAATGCCCTTTTCGGGTGCCTGCCAGTTGGCCCACAATGCAGCCTCGGTCAAGCCAAGCCTTGGCCGCCATTTTTTCGCCCAACACTTTTTGACACACAGGCCACCCGCATGACCCACACCACACCCGCTTCCAACGAATGGCTGGTTTTCATTGGTGGGGGCAACATGGCCAGCGCCATTTTGGGCGGCCTGCTGCGCCAGTCGCACCCGGCCCATCTGATATGTGTGGTCGAACCCATGGCCGAAACCCGCCAAAACTTGGTTAAAAACTTTGGTGTGAACGTGCTGGACCAGCCCGATGCCAGTTTGCGCAAAGCCAGCCAGGTGGTGTGGGCCGTCAAGCCGCAGCAGTTCAAAGCCGCCGCCACCCAAACCGCCCCCTTCACCAGCCAAGCACTTCACTTGAGCGTTGCAGCGGGCATTCGAACCGACAGCCTTTCACAATGGTTGGGCAGTGAACGCATCGTCCGCGCCATGCCCAACACACCGGCCTTGGTGGGCTTGGGCCAGACCGGTTTGTTTGCCCGTGGCGGCGTAACGGCTACCGACCGCACATGGGTTGAGCAGGTGATGGGCACCACCGGTGCATGCCTGTGGCTGGAACAAGAGACGCAACTCGATGCGGTCACCGCGCTATCGGGTTCAGGGCCTGCTTATGTGTTTTATTTCATTGAGGCCATGGTTCGGGCGGGCCAAAACATGGGCTTGAGCCCAGAACAGGCACAGCAACTCGCCATTGGTACTTTCGTGGGCGCATCTGAACTGGCCCGTGCCAGCAGCGACTCGCCAGCCGTGTTGCGCGAACGCGTGACATCCAAAGGCGGAACCACCCATGCGGCACTCAGCGCCATGGAAGCAGACCAAGTGGCGCAAGCTTTTGAACGCGCAATGCAAGCGGCCTGTGATCGCGCCAAAACCCTGGGCGACGAATTCGGGCGCTGATCGGACCCGTGCGAGAATCAAATCACCTTTTTACCCAGAGACACTCTAATGAAAAAACCTCTCTTGACCTTGGCCAGCGCCCTTTTGCTCACCCTGCCCTCTTTGAACTGGGCCCAACAAGCCGCACCTGCTGCGCCAGCCAGCCCAGCCGCCCCCGCCGCAGCACCGGCCGCACCCGCCAGCGCCACCCCTGCCAGCCCCAGCGCCACACCCAAGGCCGAGAAGAAGAGCAAAAAACCCAAGAAGAAAAAGGCCAAAAAAGCCAAGGCATCTTGAGATAAAGCCCCCGCTGGGGGCTTTATTGCATTTGGCTGGCCTGCGCGATGGGGCGCCAGGCCGATCCCAGCACCAAACCAGCAAACAAGGTGGCGGCCATCCAATGGTTGAGCCGAAACGCTTTGAAGCAGCCCTCGCGCTCGCGCTTTCGGATCAGGCGGTAATGCCACCCAGCCTGAAGCAAAGCAGCCAGCCAAAAAACCCACCACACCGGGTGCAAGCCCTGGGCACTCAGCCAGCCCGCCCACGAGATCAAATAGATGGCGTAAAAGCCCATGACCATGGGCACATCGCGATCGCCCAAGGTGATGGCCGAGGTTTTCATGCCAATGCGCAAATCGTCGTCGCGATCGACCATGGCGTATTCGGTGTCATAGGCCAAGACCCAAAACAAATTGCTCAGCAGCAAGCCCCAAGCCATGGGCGGCACGGCATGCCACACGCCGGCCCAACTCATCTCGCCACCGCGCACGGCGGAAAAAGCCATGGGGATGCCAAAACTGAAGGCCACACCCAGCACCGCTTGCGGCATGGACACAAAACGCTTGGCAAACGGGTATGCCAAGGTCACCGCCAGCGCGGCCACCGACCACACCACCGTCACCCCATTGGTGGTGCACACCAAGCCAAAGGCACACAGGGCCAGCACCGCACCCACCCACAGCGCTTCGCGCACCGACAGCGCGCCCCGGGTCACGGGCCGCTGGGCGGTGCGCTTGACATGCTTGTCAAAGTCGCGATCGGCCACATCGTTGACGCAGCAACCCGCGCTGCGCATGAGCACCGTGCCCAACACAAACACCGCCAGCAAATGCCAACCCGGCCAACCGCCAGCGGCGATCCACAAAGCCGACAGCGAAGGCCACAGCAGCAGCAACCAGCCCGCGGGTCGGTTCCAGCGGATCAAGTCCAGGTAAAGGCCCAGCCGCTCGCGCATGCTCAGGTCAGGCGTGTCACGCCGGGCAAATCGCTGGCGTGGATGGCATTGCGCAACGCGGCAATGGCTTCATAGCGGGTGAAGCTGCGCCGCCAAGCCAACACCACGCGGCGGGTGGGCGGCGCATCGTCGCCATCCACCACCGGCAAATAACAAACATAACTGTCGGCGGTTTTTTTGCGTTTGACACCAGCTTGCAAAGCATCTTTGGGCACGCTCAAACGCGGCACCAGGGTCACGCCCATTCCCGCAGCCACCATGTGCTTGATGGTCTCCAAAGAAGAGCCTTCAAAACTTTTGCGAATGCCCTCGGCATGGCTTGAAAAGCGGGCGAACTCGGGGCACACCTCCAACACATGGTCGCGAAAGCAATGGCCATTGCCCAGCAGCAACATGGTTTCGGTTTTCAAGGCCTGGGCGGTGATGGAGGTTTTTTGGGCCAGCGGATGGCTGCTGGGCACGGCGGCCATGAAGGGTTCGTCATACAAGGGGGCGATGGCCAAGCCCGTGTCTGGAAAGGGCTCGGCCATGATGGCGCAATCGATCTCGCCGGTGCGCAGCATCTCCAACAACTTGACGGTGAAGTTTTCTTGCAGCATCAAGGGCATTTGCGGCGACATTTCAATCGCATGGCGCACCAACTCGGGCAACAAATAAGGCGCGATGGTGTAGATCACCCCCAGCTTCAAAGCGCCTGACAGCGGGTCTTTGCCGCGCTTGGCGATTTCTTTGATTTGCGCGGCTTGCTCCAACACACTTTGCGACTGCCGAACGATTTCTTCACCCAAAGGTGTCACGCTGACTTCGTTGGCATTGCGCTCGAAAATTTTGACTTCGAGCTCTTCTTCCAGTTTTTTGATCGCCACCGACAAAGTGGGCTGCGAGACAAAACAGGCATCGGCGGCTCTTCCAAAATGCTTTTCACGCGCCACGGCCACGATGTATTTGAGTTCGGTGAGGGTCATGGGTCAGGCCTTGAGAAAGTCAGATTTTCCCCCCAACCAACGCGCCACATGGGTGGCCGCCAGTTCAGGGTGATCGTCCAGCATGCGGGGGGCCAAATGCCGCGCCCACTCCAGCAAGTCGGTGTCCACCGCCACATCGGCAAAGCGCAGCATGGCCGCACCCGATTGGCGCGAACCCAAAAACTCGCCCGGGCCGCGAATGTCCAAGTCGCGCCTTGCAATCTCAAAGCCATCGTTGGTCTCGGCCATGGCACGCAGCCGCGCCCGCGCGGTGTCGCTCAAGCGGCCATGCTCGCCCATCGCGTACAAGAGCACGCATGCAGAGGCTGCTGCACCCCGCCCCACCCCCCCCCGCAATTGGGGCCAA
>JACCDW010522043.1_pt1 | contig 99532 bp, 159 predicted proteins | sample 7449781 | NCBI WGS metagenome assembly JACCDW01 (sample SAMN15323449, study PRJNA562643) | freshwater metagenome | isolation source: river surface water | place: USA:Blue River Watershed | collected 2017-08-18
CAGACTCTAAAAATTCGTTTCTTTTTTCCTCCATCTTATTCGTGAATTTTTTTTCCAATTAAACCGCACAGAAATTCTGAAATCAAATCTGCTTCAGGATTTCTCCAGGCATGATTCAAATAAACGTCTGCTTCTTTATGATAATGATAGTGATTTGAATCTAGGTGTTCCTGTGCAGCCTTTGCTGTTAGAAAACAGTTGGTGTATACTGGTTCCAATGAATAAGAATGTCTTTGTAATTGGACATCATTTTCTTCTAACCAATCTGGAAGAGCAAAAGGATCAAAATCATCCTCCCACATTTCCTTAATTTCATCCGGATCGAATTCTACCTCGCTATCGTTTAAGTATTCAATTAACTCCTCTAATGTTTCAATCTCAACATCATAATCACGATCTATAAAGATAGAGACATTACCATTTAGATCAGCATCATATACTTTCTTCCAGTCTCTGATCTGAAACATGTGAGGCATTCTGGTTCCTCTTGGGTCCTGAGTGGTCATCTCATTTGCAAGCTCAACTAATTGGTCGTAAATCTTTTCAGATACTTCTATTGTTTTTGTTTTATCTGTCATAATTCAAATAAACTAATAAATGATTCTTCCTCACCCTCGAGTTGCGATTCAGGAATAAATGATTCAATCTTATGGTTTACGTATTCCAGGTAATTCCATCCTCTAAAGCCATCGTGATCATACCCAACTCTATAAAGGATCATCATCGAGTAAATTCCAAATTCACCAGAGAATTCCTTTGAGATTATATCTATAGCCTCTTCCTTTACGGCTTCACTTTCCGACTCATATAGAGGTGTTCCGTATACAAGATTAGGATCTCCGTCGCAGTAGATCTTATAAATAGGTTCATTGTTCTCTCCTCTCTCAGCAGAAATATCCACCGAAAAAATGCTAAACATTCTTTGATCCTCCAGTAGAGATCCGATAAGATTATCATCATCTTTGACTTCATCAATCTCCGGATTTAGTGAATGTCTAACCTCGTTATCAGTTTCTATCCAAACCTTAGCACCACACGATAATGGTTTTTCCGGAGAGTACACCACTCTTGCAGCTGGAAGTCCATCGCAACCATATATAATAGCCTCGTTGGAGTATGTGTTTGATTTGTAAGTCTTGCAAGTCAGCACCGGCTTATTCTCGCCTTTGGAGTTTGCCTTTATGTTGTGCTGATTTACGTGGATAATGGTTTTCATATATCAAACTCCTCCTTTTTCTCATTGGCCACTATGGTTAATCCGATGAACTCTTCGGTTCCAGTATCTCCCATAGTCCCATCATATACCGTTTCTATAATAGCAGAACAGTGATTAACCTCAAATCCCTTTGATGCCAAATGGTTTATTATTATCGAATAAACCTCTTGCTTGGAAATTTTTATTCCTATTCTCTCGCTTTTGGTTGCCTTCATTTTTTTGAATTTACCATAAAGATAAAAAAGTAACTCGGGAAATAAAAATAGAACACAAAAAAAATCCGAAGCTCAAACTCCGGATTTTTATTACGTTTTATTTCCTATTGAAAATCTTCGAAACTAATTATGTTCTGCATACCTCCATTATCTTCGCTTAGTTTCTGATTAGGTTGCATGACGGGAGCATTCTGTAACCATTTCGCTATACCCAGAGTACTAGCAGCAGATCTTTCGTGATATGCCTTATGTGGGAAAGTTCCGCAATGTGGACATTCCTTTTCCGGATCAGCTATTGACTTTCCGCATCCGGAACATAAGTCCTGTCTTTTTCTTTCTTGTAATTCCATGTTCTATTCTTTATACAAATCTAAGTGCTCTAGATACGTCGATTAGTTTTCTTGTTAAGTCGTCCATATCTTCGTGTCTAGTAGTCATATCTACAAGATCGCTAAGAGCGTCATTCTCTCCGATTGTTCTTTTAAGATCCATTGATCCTTTTTTAAGGAGGTATTTTATTAGAAGGGCTTTAGCGTTCTCGTGAACCTGTGATCCCTCCATTCCTGGATCTATAAATACTGTAGGCTCTAGCTTTTCTGCCGCCTCTGTAAAGTAGTCGGATAATAGTGTATTGAGTTCGTTTAATAACTCTTCCGCATTTGTTCCTCTGGTGGAAGTTAAAAAGCTATATCCTGCTTTAATTAAATGTTCTTTATCGTATTTACCCTTAGCCCTTTTAAAGGTTCTTTTAAATATAGCGATGAATACAGATCCAAAGATCTCATTGTCTTGGATATTACATCTAACTGAATTGTCACCTGTTCTGAAGTTGATTCCATTTAGTGGTAATCTGTTGGTGTTATTCACTCTCCAAACCTCAGTGCTTTGCTTGATAGTACCACCAAGATCCGTGTATCTAACTCCCAATATTTGTGCTATCATCTCTCCATAGATTTCACCTACTCTAGATGCTGCTCTTGAGTAAAATTTATATTTTGGAGCAATAACATCAACCTTCTTAATAACATCTCCTCGGGTACTTCCGGTAAGACTCTTACCGACAATACCCATGTTTTCTAGGTTTCTGATTGTTGGTAAAGCCTCAACTGCATTAGCATCTGGATCTATTAATTCATCTGCTGCAATAGTTTCTTTCATTCTAGATAGAATGTCCTGCATGGACAAAGCACCTCCAACCGGAACCAATTCGGTAAAGTTAATGTTCGGGATATCTTTCTTAGGGATGATCGCCGCAGGAATGTTATTTCTAATAATTCTAAGAAGGAGCGATCTTAAGCATTCCTCAGGGGTGTCAAATTTATGAAGTGCATATCTTTCAACACCAGCTTTGCTAGATAGGTATTCATAGCAGAACTCTCCATCCTCATTCTTATAAAGTTCGACATCTGCCATAGGACCCCCGGTTCTAGTTAGTAGTATTGTGTCTCTATCTCTAGCCTCGATTTTAACTCCAATAGCCTGTAGATCTCTTCCCTGTTCGCTGTTATTAAATGAGTCAGTAAGTTCTCTAGTAGCTTCAGTAGTACCATACCATTGACCTCTTTTGGCCATTTCGTCTATGGATGTTGTGTTATTTTTGAATTCTTCCATTTTATATTTATGCTTTTGGTTTTACATTCTTTTAGAGATCTCCGACATAACATCATCTCTGTTTTTGAGAATTTCCTCCATGCTTACAAGATCCTTCGGTTTGATGTCAAGAACACCTTGTTTTTTAAGATCTATAAGATCCTGCATGTTCTTAAGATTTCTCTTAACCGATTCACCGATTTTTTCCATATCATCTTTGGAATAATCAGTACCTACAATAGCATCGAAAACGTGCCAAGTTGCAGCTGAGAAAATTCCATGGTCTCTAAACACCTTCATGAACTCGCTCTTTGTTAATTTTCTTTCTATAAAGATAATTTCGGAAACTGTCCCTGATATTTGCTCCCAGTCTTCGGGTGGAACTGCTCCAGACAAAAACCCTTTACTTAGAGTAATTAGAGATTCTATAATTTTCTTGGTGTCAAGACCTTTTGAATCTCTAAAGTATTTTTCTAGAGCAAGCTTAATTGAAACCTCTCTTTCGAACTTATCCTTAACCGAATCAACAAGTTCTTGTGGATAATATCTTTTAAGAATTTCGACATAACTTTTTCCATTACCACTAACCCCTCTATTGGGTCTGTCATGTGCTGTGTGAACTGATCCATCTGCGTTTATTGTGACCCCAAGTAAACTCATAGGATCGGAAACCGGACGATTTCTATCGACAATGTTCAATTGAATCCTACCTCCACCGTATGACCAGAACGTTGAATCCGTTTTAATACACCAGCTAGTATCCGAACATATTACTCTATTCGCCTCCGGTGTTCTGGCTGACATTACAATATACTTGTCCTTTGCATAAAGAATCCCAGCTTGTGGTCCTAGCTTTTTTAATGATGCTAGAAGTTCATCGTCTCCTTTACCCCATGCCTCTATAAAGTTAAGGGCATCTTTTTTAATATCTAGGAATGCTGTACGTGGATTTGAATATTCGGTGTATGTTCTAGTATCGTCATACTTCTTCATATTCTTAGAAAAAGACTTCCAAGCATTTTCACCGTCAACATCAGGTAGTGCCTTTAACTGGTTAGATATTGCAGTTAAGTCCTCGATTTCATCTTCTGATGCCTTGTTGAATTCTTTTTTCATTCTTGGAGTCATCTCCTGGAAGAAATCTTTAACCTTCTTTCTTCTTTCAAAGCTTCTTAGTTCATCACCAAGAAGTTCATATCCTGGCTTGGTCTCTTCGTCATCCTCACCTGGTACATATTTAGAATAGTCTCCAACAGACATTGGAAGGTCTGATAAAGTGTTCTTATACTTTGTCAATAAAGCGAAGATCTCTTCCAATTCCTCCAGGGTTGCATTCTGTTCCATATAGAACTTCAAGAATGGAAGGGTGTATCCTGGATTTTTTTGAGTTAGATCACGGACTTGGACAAATCTAGGATTCTGAAGGATTCTCCTCTTATCCTCTTCTGGGATATCGGAGACCTTTATCTCTTTTTTGTCTGCGTGTTTCTTTAATAGATAATCTTTGGCTGCTTGAACATTCTCATTAAGAGGATCTACAGCTTCGAAAAAAGTGCGGAAGCTAAGGCTTTTCATCATTTTATACAAATTTACTTTCGATATATATTCAAAACTAAATCATAAAAGAATGGCAATAATTACAAAAATGAATGAGTTTTTGGCCACCAGACCAGGAACAGCTCCTACTAAGCCAGACGTTAAGCCAGGTATTAGCCCAGGAACAACACCATCTAAGCCAGGTCCTATCAGAAGAGACAAGCCTTCTGTTGATCCTAAACCTAAAGCTAAGATCGATGATGTCATGAAAAGATTCATGACAGAATTGAGAAAAAGCAAGATGGAGATTAAATTCGATATGTCAAAACTAAAATCCAGATACGATGATTAAATCATTTCAAGACAGACTAAATGAAGCTTCTCTTAGAGGAAATCCAGGGATTCCTGGAGAGGGAGAAGGCGACGAAAGAAAAAAATACTTAGCCGACGTAGAGAGAAAAGCTGAGGAAAGAAATGCTCAATTACAAAGAACACACGGAAGAGATATTCCTCAATTCATGAGTCTTGTTTCTAAAGCCAAGTCTATTCAAAAAGGTAAAGAAGCTCAATTAGAGGCTTTAGCAGAAAGAGCTATCAGAACCATGTATGGTGATATTCTAAATGATGTTGAATTAAGAATTAAATTTCCCAAAGCTGATCAGATAAAGAAAAGCATGGAGAACGTTCCATCTGAACCACCAGAAATGCCACAATTCAAAGAATTGCAAGACGCTGGAATTATTTCAGAAATACACAAGAGAAAAATCGCAAACAACATAACTCAGGGAGAAGCTAAGAACACCAAGAAAATGTTGAACCTTCCGGAAGTTAGAGATGGCTTATACGAGATTCTTGGTAGAGAAGCTGGTGAAGAATATCGAGTTATTCTAAATAAGATTACAGAAATTGCTGGATTCTTCGATTGGATGATCCCAATGGAGGTTCAAAAAGAGATGTGGGAGAGAGATAAATCAGGATTTTCTGGATCAGTTTCGGTTCAATGGGAAACCCCAGAAGCTCCTAAGGATTCAGAAGATCTAGCACAGCAAATTTTGGATGAGCTAATGGACGATTCTGAACTTCCAAAGGAAGAGACAGAGGAACTTTTCGATTCAGTTAAGCCAACAATAAACGCTCTTGGTACTGACTTTGCTATGCTTTTGCACGAAACAGTTAAAGGAATATATGAGCTAATCGCTGCTTGTGCTATTCCTGAGGATGAAGAATCTGCTCAAATGGTTATAGATAACACGGATAGCTTAGCAGATGAAATCGAGGATCTTAGATATGGACCAGAGATTGCTGGGGATCTTAGAGATTTTATTAACGAATTCCCAGAGTCTGCAGACGTACCAAACTTAAGAGAACATGTTTTTGGTAAAATGATGCTCATGCCTGCTGATGATTTTCTAAAGCTAATGCTGATGATTTTATCGGAAGATCCTAAAGCTAAAGCGGGAGTCCAGGAAATTATCGATGAGATAGTTCAGGAATTGAAAGATTATGAATTGGCAATGGCTGGAATAGATTCGGATGATTACAAGGAGTATCCAACCGCAACAGAAGAGCCGGAGGGAGAACCAGATTACGCTAATATGTCTCAAAAAGAAATTAGTAGATTGATCGACGATGCTATCGATGCTAGAGACTTTGATAGAGTAAAGGAACTATCTCAGTACTTAAAGGAATCTAAACAAAGAGGACTTTACGAAAGAGTAAGTAAGATCGATGGCGTTAGATTTAGAGATTCTTCACATTAATAAATAGAAATACAATAAAAAAAACCTAGATTGAAAGATCTAGGTTTTTTTGTGCTTAATCGAATTCCGGGTTTTTATAAAAATCTGTGGATTTTAATTTCTTTATCTTTTTCGATCTCAGAATCTTTCTAATTAACGAAAGATCCTTATTTACGGTCACTTTATTTCTATTTCTCATCGTATCAATATTGAGTTCTTAAAAGTTGTATTACGTCCCATGCATCCTCTAGAGCATCATGAGTAACCACCCCCTCGATCTTTGCTCTCCGTTTGCAGTCATATAGTGCTGGTAGAGCTTTATCACTTTTCCAATCGGTAAAGAGTACTGCCGGATCGATCATTCTCTGTCTAATCCTGATGAGTTGTTGCCATCTTGGTAATCGGTCAACAAAATGCTTATCGAAGGAAGCAAAATTCTTTCCTGCTACGTTTATAGTAACTGGTTTGGTCTTGGAGTTAATCATAGGGTATATCTTACCATTTTCTCCTCTGACCACATGTTGGCCAAAAATTTCCGGATTAAACTCAACCATACCATTATCATATAGCCATCTATAAAATCCCTCGACTAAATCGCTCTCATGGTAAAATTGCATGCCCGTCATCTGAACAATATCGTTTTTCTCGTCCTGATCCTTTGCTGTTTGATACTGGACAATAGCCTCGATTATCTTCTTGTTCATATTCATGGCAAATGGGGATCCAGTTATCTCGTTGTGCAGGATTGCAGCATGAAATTTGGGAATTTCGTCATAAGGAAGCTTTTTTTCAGTGTCCTCAAGAATAGCTCCGAAGGAAAGAATCTGGTATCTGTCTTTTTCTAGACCAGTTGTTTCGAGATCGATTGATAAGTAAATCATATTTTTTATTTAAGATTAAAAGTTATCTTTGAAAATTGAATCCATGTCAAATTTATTCAATTCTAATTCATCCACGCTGAAATTATTGTTTATCTCCTTCAGTTTATTTTTATTGTACCACCAATCATGGTACAAGTTCTGATCCTCCGGGGATAAGGACTCCAGTAATTCAAAATCGTACTCTTCCTCATACCTCTTTGCTATTTCCTGGTCTATTGGGCATTCGGAGTTTATCTTTTCTAACCTGGATTCTCTTTCTTTTAAAAAATCCTCTCCAGCTTTATTTGCAGCTTCTTTGGAATCGAATATACCAAGATTCGTTCTGTAATAATCATCCCAGCTTCCGTAAGATCCGGATAATATGTAAACTTTTGTCATTTTACCCCCAAATATGTTAGTACCTCTTTCCATCCTTGAAATGGATTCTGTCCAAAATGGATATGCTCTCCTCCAAAATCAGCAACACCGTTGGCGATTCTGTCGTCTATTAAGAAATCTCCTTTGACCAATCCTTTGTTATGACAAAGTATTAGTTTCTTCTTAGATGTGTCTCCCAAATACCTTTGTACCCATGATCTTTTCTCTGCCCATGCATCTGGATTACTCCACGGAGGGGTGCTTAGAATATAGGTCTCGTACTTTTCCTGAAGTTCGATCCAAGCATCGATAGCTCCTTCAATTGGCTCAAGATCTTTGTATGCTTCCGGGTGTCTAAAAAGACTGTGACCCTTTACCCCCTTAGCTTCCAATTCCTTAGCTCTCTTTTCAAAATCACAGATAACACCATCCATATCAATAAGAACTATAGGCTTGGTAATCTCGATACTAGCTCTAAGCCAAGGCTCGGAAGAATTTTTCTTGTCTCTAATCGTGCTTAAAGAATTTTCAAGATCAGCTATCTCCATCTTCCATTGGCGGATTTCATAGGCATCTCTAGGATCAGAGTCTGCGCTTTCACTAATGTACTTTTTGAGGGTCTTAATTCTCCCTAATATTTCTTTCTCGTTCATTTCTTAAAATAAATTGTTTCTGGGAAATACCCAAATACAAATTTGGTTACATCACACAGCCACAGATCCAATTCATAGTCTATACCTATGTAATTGTTTAGTCTGTACCAAGAACCTTCTCCCATTTCCCATCCTTCGATTCTTCCTGGTTTTATTAGATCAAGCTTACTTGATCCATCGAAATCAAGAACCGAAAGGGTTACACATATCTCATCTTCACCCTGTGATAATATTTCTAAAAAAGAGTCGGCACCAGCAATCATCTCAAGATCATCCTTGCTTCCTTCCCATTCGGGTAAGTCAACATACCACCTGCCGCTAATCTCTTTATAGAAAACGAAGGTTCTCATTCCTTATCAAAATAACCTGTAATGCCTAGCAAATATACACAAGCTACTACACCAATTACTATGATACCTACTACTTGTGCTGCTGGATGTAGATTTTCCATGTTAGTTAATTTTATTTTCGGGTTTATTAATTTTCGAAAGATAGATCTCGGAAACCATTTTTCTGTCAGCAGGAAGACCGGCAAATCCTCTCATAATTTCTCCTGTAGAAGAAGCCCCGTTCGAGATGAGTTCGTTTATTTTGCCTACAATTTCATCCTCAGTCATTTGCTTAGGAAGGTAGCTTTCTATGATAGCCAACTCCTCTTTTGCAAAATCCTTTAACTGACCATCTTCCATTTTGCTGATGGTTTCTTTTGAAGCTTTAGCAGCTTGGTTTAGGATGACAGTCACATCCTCGTCGCTCAGATCCTGTACCTTTCTGTTTTTTTCTCCTAATTCGATACCTCCCTTAATTACGGAAAGTAAATTTTTCTTTAGCATGTCTCTTTCCTTGAAAGCGATCATGTAGTCCGTGTTGATTCTTTTTTTAAGTGTCATCCCTTTTTTATTTAGATTCTAAAATTTCCATTAGATAAGCAAACAATGGAAAGTATTCATGCTGAGAGTATCCGGGTGTTTTCCAAACTCCTAGTCTTTCTCCGAAGCTATCGTTTTCAGTTCTGTACATCTCAAACATTCTAGATCCGGTCATTTTTGAATACTGAACATTTGCAATTCGATCACAGAGTTTAACGAATACAGCACCGGGAGTATTTACTATCCCCTCGTAATATTTGTTATTTGCTCTCTCCTTTCGATTCTTTCCCTTCTCGTTGGTAACTGCGTAGATAATCTCAGCAGCTTGGTAACCTAAAGATTCTTTAACATCATTATAGGAAACCCTGGTGTCCTCGATGAGATCGTGTCCCCAAGAAGCAATTACTACAGAGTCCCTGAATACTGAATCTCCATCATTCGAATCCTTAATCAGGTGTATATTTTGTTTGGCAACATGTGCTACCATACGGAGATGGAATTCATACGGCAAATAAGTGTCATACATGTGATTAGTTGCTCTGTGCTGGTCTATGCACCAATCTATTTTTTCTCTCGCTTCCATGTGATTTTTATTTGTTATCATAAAGATAATCAAACATCACGGGAGAAAAAAATTAAATCGACTTATTATCCAATAATAAATCTTTTACCTTAAAATAGATCTTAATGGATTCCAGATCAGCCTTCTCGATGTACTCTAAATATCCCTGAAGAGATGTATAATTTCTTACCTTTCCTGCATAGAACATGTCGTGCTTGCACCAATCCCCGTAACTATATCCTCTATTAAATGCTGATAAATATCTCCCATTATCAATATCCTTCTGTGTTAGCCCATCATGGATCACTCTACCTTTAAGTTTATAGTTGGATATTTTACCAACTATAAGACATTTTAGACTTGGATCATAGAATAATCCGCTTTGTCCTTCTTTGAATCCGTTATGCTTTGCAACGAAATCGTCTGGGAATAGATCGTATCCTGCCATTAATTTAAGCTTTGAATGTAAAAATTTTTACCTGATCCTTTTACGTATTGAACCGATATTCCGCAGGGAGTTACCAGCTCAACAAACATCGGATTTCCTGTGGAGAGACATATTTCATTTACTAGATTGACAGGTTTAATTGTTACCAGAAGATTTCTCGAAGATCCGAGAATTTTTAAACATGCTCCATCCAGATTTAGGTCCGGATCAACCGTTATTTTTATACAATTTTCTCCAGCAGCTTCTGCTTTAAAATCCTGTAAAAGTGGCTTTTCGTGCATCCTTTATTTTTATATAACTCAAACATATTAAAAATCCCCGATCATTAAAAAAATTTCTGGGGGTTTTTAATTTCTGGGGGGATATATAGAATAAAAAAATAAAATTATGCCACTAAAACGAGGATCTAGCGGTGAAGACGTTAAAAAACTTCAAGAAAAACTAGGATTGAGTGCGGATGGAGTTTTCGGAGCAGGAACAGAAGCCAAAGTAAAAGAATGGCAAGCAGCTAATGGCTTAACAGCTGATGGAATTGTTGGTTCTGGTACATGGAGTAAAATGTTCGGCGAATCACCTAAACCAGCAGCAGCGCCAGCAGTAGCAATTCCTAAGATGGAAAACTTAAATTTGGAAGCTCTCAGAGGACACGTTCCTGATGCAGTTCTATCCCAAATTCCAGACACTGCAAAGAAATTTAATATCACAAACAATCTAAGATTGGCTCATTTCTTAGCCCAGTGCGGTCATGAGTCTGGAGGATTTAGAGCGGTTAGTGAAAATCTCAACTATTCTGCTGATGGATTAAAGAAAATCTTCGGAAAATATTTTCCTGGTAATCTTAATGAATCATACGCTCGCCAACCGGAAAAGATAGCTTCCAGAGTTTACGCATCTAGAATGGGTAATGGGGACGAAGCATCTAAAGAAGGTTTCAAGTTCAGAGGTAGAGGGTACATCCAATTGACAGGAAAATCAAACTACACAAATTTCACAAAATTTATTGGTGAGGATTGTGTTGCAAATCCAGATCTGGTTGCTACTAAATACCCTTTAGCTTCAGCAGCATTCTTTTTTGATTCAAATAAACTTTGGGCTATTTGCGATAGAGGAGCTGATGATGCAACTGTTACTGCAGTTACTAAAAGAGTAAATGGCGGAACAATCGGATTAGCTGATAGAATTAAACACTTTAAAGAATATTACAAAGCTCTTAGCTCGTAATACCTACTAAGAACCCAAAAAACCAAAACAACCAAAACAAACATTTTTAGATCATGAAAAACAGAATTATACTGGCAATGCTCCTGAGCTTGCTTTCTTTAACAACGGGCCACCTTTTTGCACAGGCTGTTCCGGTAGCTCCCTCCAATGGATTATGGGGTATTATTGATGCTCAATATCAGGTTGGTACCTCATCCCAAGGAACCACAAATGCTAAAATTACTTTACAGAACACCACACTTACTAAATTTGCCGGTGTACAATTTAGGGTATTCTATGATAATGTAGCTTTTACAAATGCTACTGTTTCTTTGATAGGTCCTCCGGCCAACTTAGATCTTCAATACATAACAAACACAGCAAATGGTTATATTACAATAACCCTTGTGTATACTGGTTCAAGTGCAACTTACACTATACCAAACGGCGAAAGATTCTTAATAACATTCACCCATGCACCAGCAGCTACATTTAACAACTTAGCATCTATATCGAACCTAACATGGTCGGGGGCTCAGGCATTTACCCCATATGCTGCTAAACAGGACGGTATGGATACCACACTAAGCGTACACAACTATGGAGGTGTATTTACTCCGGTAAACTTTGCTTACCATGGTACATTTACAAACGTAACGGGAACACCGGCTAAGAACTTAACATTAGCTTTACAAAGAAGACCTTTAGGAGGTAACACCTGGACACAACACTCAACATACGTTACCGATATAAACGGTGACTTCGCTATATCTGTTCCTCTAGATACAACATATTGGGACGTAAGATTAGCAGTTCAAGGTGATTCTATGGCAGTGGGTAACGTTATTTCAACTGCGGATGCTCAGCTAATAAATCAATGGGTATTAGGTAACGGTACTATGACAGGATTTGATTATTATGCAGCAGACGTTAACGGATCAAACAACGTAACAATATCCGACTCTTGGGGAGTATTTGGTAGAATATCAGGAAGATTCAACGCTTGGCCAAATAACACTAAGGACGTTAAATTCTTTACACAATCAGAATATAACACAATAAATGGATCAGCAACTAACTACACCTCATCAATAGCAGGTACAACAAACTTTACATTCGAAATTTTACCAGGTCAACCAGATTCAGTAGTTTATTACGTGGCTGTACCGGGAGATGCTAACGGTACTGGATATCATATGGCTCGTGTAACACCAATTGAAGTATTAGTTGGTCCTGCACCAGGTCTAGAGAATCAAATATACAATGTAATCGATACCAAAGTAGAATACGATTTCCCAACTTCATCTATAGAAGTTAACGTACCTCACCTATCAGTACAAGAAGGTAACTTAGTAAATATACCAGTTAAAGTATTGACTAACGGTATCGAAATAAGCTCATTGCAATTCGGTCTAAAATATAATGAGGATCTACTTTCATTTAAAGGAGTATACTCATCATCTGCTGCAATGCAATGGTTAACATACGTAAACCCAAATGACGGAGAAATAGATTGGGGCGGATATGATCTTACCAACAATCAGAACACAATAAAAAACGGGGATGAAGTTGTTACACTACAATTCGTAGCACTTCAACCTCAGAATTTATGGGACGAGAGTCCATTATACACTACTAGAAAATTCGCAGGTATATCGCCAACTTCTAAAGATCTAACTCTAACACCAACTAACGGAATATTACAAGTGTTAAAGATAACCAACGGACAAATAATAGACTCTAACTCTATGTTAGTCTATCCTAATCCATTTGAAAAGGATGTTACTATAACATTCAGATTAGCAGAAACAGCTAATGCTTCATTATACGTATCAGATATTCAGGGTAGAAGAGTAGCTACAATATTAACAGGTCAAGTACCAAACGGACAATTTTCATACCATACGGATCTTGGTAAATTACAGCCAGGATTATATTTCGTAACTCTAAGCTCAGAGAACGAAAGTCCTATAGTAGAAAAGATAGCTAAAATAAAATAAAAACAAAATGAGCGAAGAAACAAATGCACCTGAGACCAACGATGGAACTTGGTCAGGATTAAGAAAGACAATCATCGGAACATTAACTACAGTTATTGCAGGAGGTGGAGTATGGGTAAGTACTATGATTTTCGGTGGAGGTGGTGATGACAGCGAAGAAACTAAGACAGAACAAGCTGCTCCCGCACAACAACCGGTAATTAACTTAAACGTACAACAAAACCAAGAGAACAAGCAAAAGACCGAGAATAACGGGGGTGGTACGGTAATTAGGGAAAGAGTTATCGAAAAACCTGCGGCAACACAAGAGCCTGCTAAGCCTAAAAAAGAGGAGGAGGAATCCTGGTAAAAAATAAAAAAAACAAAACAAACAAATGAAGAACATTTTTAACACAAAAAGCGAATATGTTAAGGTTGAAGACAAGAATAGATTTTATTATATGCTTCAACAAATGCAAGCTAACAGATGGAGAATTACAGCAATCGTATTAGGATTATTCTTCTTCATAATCCTTGGCATCAATGCAGGGGTTTTTATAGGAACAACAGTTAATGAGGATTGGAAAGAAATGCTTCTTATCCTTTTAGGTGCTTTCGTAGGGAATCTAAATAAAGTTGTAGATTACTGGTTCAACTCTGAAGATAGGGATAAAATGCTAATTCAAAAAGTTGATGAAGAGGATGGTGTAGCACTTTCTAATGTAGCTGAACCTTCTCCTGAAAAAAAAACTAATATCGTAGAGGAAGTTTACGTAGAACCAGTAGTTGAATATTCTGCTCCAGTGGTGAATGAAGTAGTGGAGGAATCAGTAGTTAACGAAGAATCAGTGATTGAAGAATTTCAAAAAGTTGAAGTTGATGAAGACGGTGACGGTGTAAATGATGGATATGATACCGATGGTGATGGTAACATCGATGAATATTTCGAACACAGAAACTGTGAGCATGTTTGGGGAGACGCAGACGGAGATGGTTTCGAAGAATGTCAAGAATGCGGATTACTAAGAAGTCAAATAGAAGAATAAGCATGAAGAATATAATATCAATATCCATAATATTAAGCTTATTTAGTTGCAAAACTTTACAGGCCCAGCCCCCTCAGAATGGAGGGGGCATAGGTTCTGTTAAAACAGAACAGTATGTAGCAGATTTCGAAAAGAAGCAATCAATAGATTCGGTTGCTGATTATGATGGATCTGTACAAGTTCCTATCCAATTATTAAAAATAGGTATCAACGAGGAGTTATATGAGCTATACCCCGAATTAAAAGACAAAAGGGTAGGTCTTGGTGTAACCAACATTGTTATAGAGTACTTGGAATACACTAATAGATTCGTATTCACCGAGGAAAAAGAGGAGATCAAACAAAGAATGATCGCACAGGATAAAGCTTCGGACAAAGGTGTTTCTTCCAATAAAATAGAAGTTAAGGGAAACGTAGTTCTGGCTAAATACTTCGTTTATATAGAAGTTTATGACTTTAGCGTATCCGAAGATGAGATAGTTAAAGTAAATGGACAGCAAACAGTAAATCAAACTACTAGATTAGGATTACAAATTAAGTTTGTTGACGCAGAGACGAGTCAGGTTATAGTTGGATCTGGTCTCGGAGAAGCGGTAACGATCAAGACATCTTCGATACTAGGAGATATTAGCGATGACGTAAAATTCAACCAGTCTACTGTGGGTATATCCACAAAGAAAGCTCTAGAAACTGCTTCATCGAGAGTTGTGACTAGGCTTATATCAAAAGGTGTATTTCCGAAGTGAGAATAAGAATCTGTATATCTTTGTTTTTTCTGGTGTTCGCTTTTTTAAAAACGAATGCTCAAACTTATAATTATTCCTACACCGATCCATGCACAGGAAATATTAAAACATTGGTAGTTCCAATCAATGGATCCGTTACGGTTGGTTATTATGGATTCATAGGAAATTTTACTCAACAGGATTTTACAAATGGAAATTTTGAATCATGGGCGAATAATATTTTCTCGCAATATACAGGATCTCCTTGTTCTGAGATAATCGGACTCGGTGGACAGATAAATATGGCCCAAGATGTTGCTCTTAATACTATAGGAATAATTAACTCATTATCATCATTGATGGATCTATCCAATGGAGCTACTGATTTTTTAAGTGGAACTTTAACCGCAGCATCAAACTCATCGAATACTCAGGAAAAAAAAGAAAACAAAAAAGATAAGAATAATAACAATGGAGGGAACAACGGAGGTGAATCCCTTTCTAGTAATGCGGGAACCCCTAGCAATAATACAAACACTACAAACACCAACACCGGTACTAACACAAACAACAATCAAAACTCAAATTCAAACCAGGTGGGAGGTTCCAATAGTACCGCATCAAATAATCAAAATGGAACAAATGGAACAGGTAACCCTAATGGAGGAAGTCAAACCAATACTGGATCAAATGAAGGAGGTTCAAACAGCGGAGGAGCTGGAACCCCTGGTTCAAATGCTGGAAATGAAGGTCAGACATCAACAGGAAGCACTGCAACTCAAAGTGGATCAAATGAAAATGGAAATTCACAGACTTCGACGTCTGTAACTAATCAAAATTCAAATGGAAATGGAACTAATATCAACAGCACTGTCAATAGTAATCCTAGCAACCCTGTCGGGAATGGCAATAATGGGTCCGGTAATAATGGGCAAGAAACCACGGAACAAACGAACCAAGAAATAGGAAATGGTACGACAAATCCCAATAATTCTACGAATTCGGGATCCCCTGGAACTTCAAGCTCTGGATCTTCTAATGGAAATGAAAATTCCCCAAATTCAGAAGAATCAGCAAAACCACAGGAGGAGGAAGGTGGTGGTCAAACTAACATCACACAAGGCGCTACAAAGACTGTTAACCAAAATAGGGAAGGTGGTAAACCCACTGTAATAGCCTCAAGCGATTTTGTCGGATTCAATTTTCAAAATTCTGAAGTTAGAACCGGTCTAAAGTTAACCGGTGGATATCATAATATGAGATGGGATGGTGAAACTGCAAGAGGGGGTTTACTAGATTACGTCTCAGCACAGAAAGGACCCAATCTAACCGGATATCACGCATGGATTAACAAGAAAAACGTTGGACTTCTATCTGGGACATTATCGGTGGGATTTGAGGGGAGAGGATCTATTTATGGAACACTAGCGGGGGGTCAAATGTTTATGTTTCCCAAGATACCGAACCTAAAGGCAGTTTATATGGGAACTATATCTTATGGACAAGTTTATAAGACTCCTTTCCTAGGATCAGCTTTAATTGCAGGAGGTATGTACGATCTAAAGTTTGGTAGAAGAATCGATATGAAACTCATGGCATTATTTGTTTATTCTCCATATGTGAGTTACTATAACGATCTAGTCCTAAAGTCTCCTTATGTAGTACTTCCGAGTCTAGGAACTAATATAAATATAACTAAGAGATTTAAATTCAATATAAACGCAGGTGGTGCCTGGGCTATAAAAGTAAATACTTTAAATTATACAATAACATGTGGTACAAGATTATTAGTTGGTCAATAGTATTATTTTTTGTGCTAAATATAAATGCTCAAACATTTAATTACTCGGGTTACATCTATAATGCCGATGGTACTGGTGCTGTAAATGTTCCGGTTAAATTATATAAGAGAACAACCCCTGTGATGACAGGATTCACGTCACAAACCAATTACAACGGACATTCATACTATAGATCTACCACATCAACATTCTGGACGTCTGCTAAGTCTGCTTGCGAAGCAATGAATGGACATTTAGCAACAATTTCTAATTCAGCGGAGAGAACATTCCTTTATAACACATGGCCATCCGGATGGATTGGATATTACCAGGATAATACAGGTGCATTTTATTCGGAACCGCTTGGTGGATGGAGATGGACTGAAAATTACGTGACTTCTGGAAGAGTTAGTAATTATGATGTTTCTAATTATGTTTCTGGTCCAACCCTCCCAGATTCAGGTAACGGAAACAACATAGCTCTTACAAACTCACCAATCTATACTAGCGGTGGAGGCAAATATTTAACTTTTAATGGGGTTAATAATTATGGGATAACCCCAAGTTTAACAAACTATTTTGGGTCTTCTAAAGTAATTACCTTAATCGCATGGGTTTATCCTATTGGGAATGGTGTAATTGTTAGTGAGCTTGGTATATCATCCCCGTCTTCCGGATGGCACGAATCGGTGATGGAAATAACAGGTGGCAATACTCTTAGAGTTGGTTTCTGGAATGGATCTGGAATTACCCAATTATCTACACCAATCACTCTAAATCAATGGACGATGATTGCTCTTACCTATGACGGAACAACTATGACTGGATATAGAAATGGTTCTAGTTTTGGATCGGTTAATTTCGTAAGATCCGCACCGCATACAGATGGTGGAGGAAACGAAACTTTCGCTATAGGTTTGAATGATGCAACTAATATGGGAAGCGGATCATATGGATCTTTTAGATTGGGATCTTTCCAGATCTATAATACCTCATTATCCCTTGACGAGATTAATAGATGTTATATGTCTCTTTCTTACAGATTTGGTATAAACCCATATCTCTCTTGGAATGGTGGAGAACCAAATAATGCGGGGGGAGAGGATTACGCACAATTTGTAGGAGGTGGGCTATGGAACGATTTACCAAACGGTGTATCCCTTCCGTATGTTTTAGAATTCGATTATATTGTGACGTATACCCCATGGGTTTTATTTAAAACCGTATACACAAATTCTTCTGGATATTGGAGTTTAAGTGAATCAACAAATCCGTCTGTTGAATGGTATATTCAGCTGGATGCACCGGTTCCTTTAACGGCATTAAGTATAAATGATATGGTCGAAGTATCTAAGATTATCCTAGGAACTGTATCTACAAAAAGTATACATTATAACAGATATGATGTAAACAACGATGGAAGAATAAATGTTGCAGACGAGAACTACATTAACTTAAAAAGAATCTCACATTTCAATAGCTGGATAAACACTGGTCTATCCAGATATTATACAGCTGCACAATATTCAACTCTAACAACAAATACTGCAGATCTTAGGACTTCAATACCTGGAGTATCCTCCATAACGATAAATTCGCCGACTAGCGGAGGGTCGGTAAATTATTACCTAATAGCTCCAGCTTATAAAACAATAGTCAATTACTAAAGATGAAAAAATTAATACTTACCCTCCTAATCACCCTACCACTGTTTGTATTCTCACAAAAGACACTGAGGGATTCAATATACATTAAAACTGATATGTTCGAGATCGTATATTCAGAGAAATTACAGCAACCAAAATTCATTAGATATACAGTACAATGTCCAAATGGATCTGCTCCAAGATCAGGAATGGACTTCTACGTTTGTGATTCTATAGTAACCTCAGATAATAAGGATTATGAGAACAACCCTTACGATAAAGGACATTTAGCACCGGCAGCCGATTTTAACTGCACAAAAGAATTACTATATAAAACATTCACTTATTTGAATTGCTCTCTTCAGCAAGAAAATTTAAATCGGACAACCTGGAGATTACTCGAAGCAAGAGAAAGAGAATTGGCAAAAAATAATGCTGTAGTTACTGTAGAGATCAGATGTATATTCTCGAATAAATCAACTGTACTACCTACGGGTGCAACTATACCAGATGGGTATATTAAGACTATAAAATACGGAAATAAGGTCGAGAAATATTATTTCAAAAACGAAAAACCAGTATCAACTGATTATAATAAATATCTAATAAAATGAAAAATTTAATCTTAATCACATCAATCATATTATTCAGTATAAACTTAAAAGCTCAGAATTGCGTTTATGTTGATTCAGTTTATAACACCGCAAAGTTAAAAGAAATGGGGAATCGTGACATCAGATTTGGAATAAGACAAATTGTGGAGGATGAGTTATCAGATAAGTTCTGTCTGTCCGATGGCGGAAAGGATATTGATGTTGAGGTATTTTACTTCGGTTTACCTAAGACTACAATCAGGATCGTCGGTGTTGAAAAAACCGAATCCGTTACGCAGGTTGGGGTTAGACTATACTATGATGGGAAATGCTATGAAGGTATAGGTGAATCTGAAACCGAGATCAGAGCAATAATGATTGAGGTTAAGGAAGGAGGAATTCCATTCGAAAAAATGACAGTATCTTCAGCCCTTAAAAAAGCAATACATGAAGCTGTAATAAAGATATGAAAAATATAATCCTAACTCTCATATCATCTCTTTTATTTACATATTCATTTGGTCAAATTAAAGTAGCCGATGTTGGTGATGGATGGAAAGATAAGGTAGATAGCGCTATCATGATAATTCATAAGTATGATATAGAGAAATATAATATGTTGTTGGAAACATGCCAGTCCATAGGATACTGGAATGGTGGATTTTCAACTACAGAAGGAGACACCATGATAACAATATCTGTCAATGACATAAAAGGATCTAATATTTACAATATAGCTGCTATTCTGGTTCATGAATCCATGCACCTATACATCAAACAGCTATGCTCTAAATTAGATCCAAGAAACGAAGAAGTTCTTTGCTATACCTACGAACTTCACTTTCTAAATAAAATACCGGGAGTAGATCCATGGCTAATTCAAAATTCTCTAAAAATGATAGAGTATTACAAAAATTAGGTCAAAAAAAGATAAATATACGGGATCGTAAATCCTACTAAAAATAAGAGAAATAAACTATGAGTTACACAAGGGAACAGATTGAAAAAGCCATTAAGAGTAAAGGTTATAAATGGTTCGAAGACGATTCAAATAAGACCTATGACGTAAACATTGTTGGTGTTAGAAATAACGCTCCTAGCGTTGCAGATAAGGTAACAAACGTTTTTGATGACCATTTAACTATATCTTATAAGGACGAGTCTGGGAATTGGCAATTTTTCTGCTGGGCAGGCACATGTGATCCTGGGAAAAAAGGTGTCATGGAATTCCACAATAAAAAAGGTGTTGCTAGATTAGTTCCTGGTCAATACCGAGGTGTTTGGATGATTGATAAGCACCAGGGTAAATATGAAGCTCTTTGCCAAAGAAAAGGTAATGTTACTGTATGGAGAGATGCAAATAGAGATATGCTTTATGAAGAGAAGGTAACAGAAACCGGTATGTTCGGTATAAATATCCATAAAGCTGGCCAAGATTCAATGTGGGTAGAAAACTGGAGCGAAGGATGTCAGGTTTTTAAAAGAGTTAAAGATTTTGATCAATTCATGTCAATATGTAAAAAAGCTGCTAAGATACACGGTAACGCTTTTTCTTACACTCTAATAGAGTCAACTGACATAGCTTAAAAATAACAAAATAAAAATGGCAAAGGCAAAAGTACAATCGACTAATAACTTCGTTAAGAAAAACCGAAACTCGTGCGATCGACACGCTAAGAGCAAAACATCTAATAATAAAAGGTCCAAGAAATACGTAAAAGGATACAGAGGACAAGGAAAATAAAAAAAAGCCAATCTTTAAAGATTGGCTTTTTTGTTAAAGACTGGATTGTAAAAGTGAAGGAAGTGATGATGTTATATTCAGAAACTTGTTCATAATATCATTAGGATTTATTTGGTAAGTATCACCATTATCAAGCTCTAATGTTATCTCGAATTTTCTTCTTCGATTTCCCTTCCATCTTCGATCTTTGTATGCTTTCGTTATCGATACCCTTGGATCCTTTCCGTTTTTCCAATCACTAAGACTCATTTTTCTTGGTGGGTAAAAGTCCATATCAAACAATCTCTGAACCAATACCATATCCTTCTCTTCATTAACTTCCTCACCTAAAGAAAGCTTATCGAGTAGGTGCTCATAGGCATTTCTAATTCGATATGTAGTCAGAAACATATCCTGATTTTTATCGCTGTTAGTAAATAGTGCTAGATTTGGAGCAATCCAAGCTTTAGCTCTAGTGTCATTGTTAAGAGCTTTAATTAATTCAGTTTTAATCATTAAGTTTTCCATAATTTGTTTTTTTTATTTTATACTAGTTTATATGTAAAGGTTTTGAAAAAGTTTAAGAAATTTTGGAAAAAATCAAAAAAAAATCCCGAAGTTGTTAATAACTCCGGGATTTTTCATATTTACTTTATATTCTTAGCTATTGATAAGCATCTCTCCAATTTTTTCTTCTACGAAAGCCTTGTTCTTTATTCCTGATGCTCTGTCCATTTCCACACCTTCTTTAATAAAAACTAGAGTAGGTATACTTCTTATGTTGTATTTCTTAGCAAGATCGGGGTCAGAGTCAACATTAACTTTTCTAATTGTAACCCCTGATTCATTCCCCTCGGGGAATTCTTTTTGTAATGATTCAATCATAGGTGTCATTGCCTTGCAAGGTCCACACCATTCAGCGTAAAAGTCGATAATTTCTATATTCATGTTATTTGTATTTTTTAGCTAGAGAGTTGGCAGATTCTAGATCCTCCACTCCAAATTTTTGTGCCTGTGTTAGATATCCACCATCTGCGAATTTCTTTGGCCTATTCTTAGCCATTGAATTCCAGTTGTTGTATTGTGTTGTATATTTCCAGATTTCTTCCGGGGTAGTTAAAGAAGAATTGACCTTGGTGTCATATAGATATCCGCCAACATTACCTCCAGTTCTATCAGCTCCATGAGCGCAGTGTATAAGCGTGTTTCCCTTAGCTAGAAGCTCGTTTACCTTCGCTTGATCCTTAACCGATGATAACCTATGGAATTCGCATCCTATCTCCTTACACAAAGCCTTTTCTTGCTCTACGGTCACCGGTTTATTCAATATGTGGTGTCTTGCATCTTTACCATCCCCGTTTAATCTAATTACTCTTTTAATACCATATTTAATATACATGTTCTTCATGTGCTTCATAGGTAATTGAGCACTTCTATAGTTGGTTTCTTTCCCATCTGGAATTAAATGGAAATTGAATTCCTTGGAGATCTTAGGATCTAGCTTTTCCGGGTCCGAACCTTTCTCCAAAGGTAAAATAACTTGATCTATATCGTCCTGAGCATTAGCTCCCGTGTTTGTATTCGTATTAATATTGGTATTGGTATTAGTTCCTGTATTTTTAACAGTTCTTTTCGGAGCTTTTTCTGTCCTAGAGGTAGGATTCTCCGTATCTAATATATCAATTGAAACCTGATATCCGGGTTTAAAGTCCTTTCCTGTTATTTCATACCATCTAGTGTGGTTATCTCTTTTTGCCATCCAGTGATCATTTTCCACTTTGTATTTATACGGGTCTCCTTTTCTAGATATGATTCCACCTATAACGTTAGAAGATCCAGTAGAGTACTGCTGTGTATTTTCTCCCTGTCCAGATGATGTGGTAGAATATGAAACTTCAGAAGAAACAACTTTACCTGGTGTATTTATTAAACGGTCTACTTCAGCTCCAATCTTAGCCAAGACTGGTCTATTGGTGTGGGCTTCCCTATCAGTTGAAACGTATCCCTTTGCTGGATAAACTATGATAGCTCCCTCCTTTTCGTATTCTTTGTAATATTCTTTAACCTGTGCCTCTGTTACATTCTTATTTCCTCCCCATCCCCAGCTTCCCTGTAATTGTAGAAATCTAGCATTAGGAAATACTCTCTTAAGTTCAGTATATAGTCCCTTTATGTCATCCTTCTTATTAAAACCACCATTGGTACCAATATTGATGACAACGTTCTGTATTCTTGGAGAAATTGGATATTTCGAAACTGCAGATTTTAGCCATTTAACTCCCTTTCCGCCTTTCCAAAGAGAACCTTCTCCCTGTTGATTAGACAAAAGACTAGCATTTTTGATATTTAAAGCCATTAGAGGAGATGCGGAATCACCTATAATGATATTAGTAGCATTAGGATCTACTGATTCATTAATCGATGAAAATGTACTAAAAGATATAATGTTTTCCATACTATTATATATCACATCAAGAATATCCGATGTATGGATTACGACAGGTATCTTATTATTTTATCTTTAAGCCCTGACTGTTTTATACCTTCCCTGTACGATCTTTTACAATGAACGAAATTATCGAGACCCCATGCTTCTCTTTTCGACATATCGAGATCATCAAGAGCAACCCAATGTGTCACATTAGGGTGTGTTTCTAACCAGTAATTTATCTCATAGCTTCTCTCTATTTCAAGAGAATCTTCTCTAGTGTATTCTAGGAAAGATGGTATCTTTTTTTCTTTGAGTAGTGTGGAGAAGAAGGGGGTAGTATCTATAGGGGGTTTGATACCTCTGGTTCGATACATTTCCTGTATTTGTTCCAGAGTTCCCCATCTTTTCCAGTCTGAAGAAATCACTATGTCACATCCAGTAACATCTACGATTTCATTTAGAACTTTAACTGCTTTTCTGTCGAAGTTATCCATTCTTATGTCCATAGGGGTTTCCGGATTACTGTCGTATCCTTTTTTCTTATATCTACTTCCCCATTGATCACATAAGCAGATAACTCCATCGTGATCCAGAAATAATATCTTTTTCCCCTCCACGGTTATCAAACTAGTGATTCTGTAGTCACTCTTTCTTGAGGCATCATCAATCTAAGATAATCCTTATCTTGAGTAAAGATTGGGGTCTCTGGATCAGCTTCCCATTTACTTCTCTTGAAAGTATCATTTTCTCCTAGAACCCTAGTTTTGTCATCCATGATAGGCTCAGTTTTTCTGTAGTAAACATGCTCCACCTTACGGATAAGACTTCCTCTTTTTTCGCGAGGAGTAAAGTCATTCCAGTTAATCCCCCTTTCCAACATTAGCATATCTTGCATCTGATTGGTTTTCTTACCGTGCAACTCCTTTGAAGAAAAATAAGCTTGAGCAACAGAAGATATCGAGTTTCTAGTTGCATCTTGTTGCCTCCAAATAAAGTAGTTAAGAACTTCTTCTTGATAAGGAATTTGAAATACCCGGGCATCGAACATCGCAAGTTTAAATTTTTCCAAGTCATCAGAATCTAAATAACCCTCAACGTCATTTCCGTCCCAGCAGGATCTTGCCATTCTCAATTGATTGAACTTTGCGGTTGCCAATGAAGCAGCGATACTCGCCATTTTCTGCAAGTTACCGTCAAACCAAGCATGAGTTGAGATGTCATCGTAATCAGTGATGAGAATTGAAATCTCATCTGATTGAACGTATCCAAATTTTGCCCCTTGGATATTCTGACATAAGTACTCGGTTGTCTTGTTCATGTCTTCCATTAAACCTTCATCAAATGGACGTTTAAGTCCTTTAGTGTAGGTGTGGAATGCTTTTCCGTCGATGCGGATGATTGTGTTGGTGCGACGTGCCAACTTGAAACGGGATCGGTCTTCGTAAAAGTCCTTCATTCTGTCGCCTAGTGCATCTTTCATTTTGCTTTTATTTTTTTATTCTTTCCTCTAGATCATCATAGACTAGATTCGAGTAAGTCATATGTAAATCCCCGTCCTCGTCATCCGAAAGATCTATGATAAAATCATCTATCATGTTATTTAAGATCTCTTCACGGATCTCATTTAAATTATCATAGGTAAGCTCTGGGTAAAAGTCCAGTGCTTCCTCTATGTGTTTTTTCTGGTCTCTGCTAAGTTCCATGTTAATTACCGCTAAATCCTACTTTCTTCTGTCCCTTTCCTCTTGGCTTTGTTTCTAAACCTTTAAGGTGGTTTATTGCCTGCTCGTATGGTGTTTCTAAAACCTTAACCGAAATTAGAAGTTCTTTTAGGTGCGAGAGAGACATTCCTTCAGTATCTCTGATCCATAATTCAACTTCCTCTTTTTCCATCCCACCTTCAGTTTTTCTTTCCAGATACGATTTTCTAACTTCTTCCGATGGAGGCGATACGTAGTATCTTCTATCGAATCTGGATGGTCTGTTGGTTATTCTTTCCTCCAGTTTCTCCGGATAGTTTGTTGTTGCAATATAAACAACGTTCTCAGTTTGCTTAATACCATCCAACATGTTCAGCAGCTGGGAAGTTACAAAATTTCCTTCCGAAGCTATTGAATCGATATCCTCCAAAATAACTATGATCGGTCTTACTGGTTCTATTTGTCGGAGTTTATCTACGAGAGAGATGTACCCTCTAACAGTGTCCTCGTCTTTTAGATTAACGACCAATCCGCCCAAATCACTAATAATGTGCTTCATGCAAAGCTGAAGTATTCCGGATTTACCACATCCCGGATCGCCATATAGCAAGATTCCTCTTTTGTGTAAAATACCAAATCTCTTATATTCCAAACCTTTCTGCCAGAACTTCTTCAAATCCTCCAAGATCTCATTTATCTCAGGAGTTGGTAGCTCAAATAACTCGTCGGTGTTAACTGTCATTCTCATTAGAGTCCATTCACCCATCCTGTTGTTATATGCAGGTTCATAAAGACCCGGTGATAATATGTCTAGTGTTTTGCTTGAAGGACAGAAACTGCCGTCTCCTACTATAGACCATTGCACAAAGTCCGACTTAACATCTTTATTCTCATCCTCTGGGGAAATGTAATGATTCGAGGGAATTTGTGTTTCGTCCATTTTTTCCATAACTTTGATAATTGTTTTAAGAGTTCTTGATTTTCTCATTGGCTTATACTTAACCTATTTTTTACCTTTTCTGGATCTTTTAGATCTAGCGGATATATCTGATTCCATTCCGTCGATGGCCTTTCTCCTGTCTATAAAATCCTGTGACATAAAAACTATTGTGGGATTGCTTCCATTCCATCTAGGATCCATGTGCCATGACAAATAGATGTTACGGGTTAGCGAATCTTCTGCAGATAAGTATAGAGTATCCCTTTGAGGTGTAGCATAAGCAAAATCTGCATACTTGTGTTTTGGTTCCTGATCTTTAACTTCCTTTTGTGAAAGACAGGTTAATGATATCATAATAAGAGACAGGGACAAATAGATTTTTTTCATACTTTTTTTTTTAATTTTTTTTGTTTCTTTTTGAGTTAATCTTATCTCCACTTTCTTTAATTGTTTCCCACAGAGAAGGATCTATCTCGTCATTTTTTTGAATTCTGGAATAATTCTTTTCTAAAAAAATCCAGGTGGATCTAGCGTCATAGCATATTGGATCTCCATTTTCGTCCCAGGCTGCAATTCCTATCTCACCATCGCGAATCTTTCCTACATTAGCTGTTTTCCCGTCAATCTCTCTGGAAGATCCCCAAAGAGGTATAGAATTCCAATCCTTCCTTCCAAAGTCATTCTCTATGCAAAACCAGGAAAACCACTCATATCCAGTATCTCCATATATCTCCCGAATGAGATCGTCTATTGTCCTATGAAGATCTTCATTGAAATCAACTAGATCTATTTTTAGATCGTAGGCCTTATTTATTTTATCTGAGCTACTTTTTAGTCTCTCTATAATTTTGGAAAATTTCTCGAACGTCATATTGATTGGTTTGTTCCTAAAGATAATCAAAAGAAACGACAAAAAAAAATTACCGATATATAAAATTATGACAAGACCGAGTAAAGAATACCTGGACTATATTTCCAAGAGATTGGAGGCAATGAATCCAGGGATAAATCAGATAAATGGAGATAGTTGTCAAGAGCCATTTTCAATGCCATCGTTTATGGATCAGATGGGACAAACAGCATTGCATTATCTTAATAATAAGAAAGATGTTATTATAGAACCAGATCCATTATTTCCTAATAGAAACTAAAGGACTAGTTATATTGAGCAGATATAGATTCTGCAATTAGCTTCTTGTATTTTGTTGTTGACCAACCATGGTCTCTATTTAAATATTGAATAGGTATATCCAAGTCATCCCCAGTAAACGATTTACCTACATAATCATCTCCTAAAAATCTAACATGGAATACGTTCATTCTAAATCCGGTACTGATTATATCATGGAGATCTTTCTCAAGCTTATAAACCATCACTCCATCTACGTTACTCAGTGCTTTTAGCATCCTCATTCTGTCTATTACCGGAAGAATCGGTTTCATCTTTTCCGGTCTCTCAACGCTTGGGTCCTCGTGTAATAAAACAACTAGAGAATCGCAATGCTCCTTACACTGTTCAAACATGTGGATGTATCCAGGATGGATCACATCAAAATTTCCTGCTATTATTCCTGTCTTCATTTATTGAGTAATGTTTTACTTAGTCTAACTAAAGTAGATATTGGTGAGTTTTGTAAAACCGATTTTGACACTGCCTTTGCAGTATTAAGTGATACTTCCTTAGCCTTCCCGATTTTAATCTTATTGATTGTGCTTTCTAATTTTGAACTAGTCTTTTTTGGAACCTGAACGACCTGATTTTTTATTTTACCGGTCTTTTTGTTTTTTTCCTCTCCAGAGACAGAATTAGAATGCGGACCAGGTAATCCAGAATTCCCGGAGGTTCCAAGATTCCCAGGAATTCCTGGAATTCCTGATATGCCAGGCTGTCCTGATTGACCTATCACATTATTTATTGTGTAGTTTCCGTGGTAGAAATCTTCATACGAAATTAAAAGCCCCTCTGTTACCGATCCATTCTTCGAAGCATCGAAATACTTTGGATTTATCATTCTAGCCATTTTTTATATTTTAAAGTTAATTACTTAATGGTATTTTTATCGACGGGTGCGGATCATATCCCCCAATTTTAAAATCGCTGTGTGATAGATCATTTATTAGATGATCAATCGGAGTTTTTGTTTCATCGGAAGCTAAAAAATAATTTAGAAATGGATCGTTGTTAATCTCAAGAGATGGCAAATTTCTAGGCTCTCTAGATAGTTGTTCTTTAACCCCATCTATTTGATTTTGGTAGATGTGTGCATCACCCAAACTAGCAATCAATTCATCAGGAACCATATTAACAATTTTACCGATTATTTCTAACAATAAAGCATAAGAAGCTATATTGAATGGTAAACCTAGTGGAACATCATTTGATCTCATATTAAACATTAAAGAGATTGCTCTGGTTGGGATATTAGCTCTATCCCAAGATTCTACTGTGATTGGTGAGATAAATTCTGAATTGTGATTTGCTAATTTTCTTCTCTCTTCCAAACTCAACTCTCTTGTATAAACTTGAAACCCATAATGACAAGGTGGAAGAATAGAAAGATGTAGTTCGGTGGGATTCCATGCGGTTAACATAATCCTTCTGGAATCTGGATTATTCTTAAGTGTTTCTATTATCTGTGATATCTGATCAATAGGAGGATATGCAAAATATACAGATCCATCGTGATATTCTTCTACTTGGCCGAAAGACCTCCATTGTTTTCCATAGATTGGACCTAGATCACCCCATTTTTCAGCAAATGTCGGATCAGTTTTAATTCTATGGATAAACGATTCTCTATCTAGATAGCTATATCCCTCCGAATCATCACCTTTTAATATCCCATCTTGAGTAGCCTTATCTATTGATTGCTTTACCGTTCTCTCGTAGTTCTTGTAAGCATCACCATCCCAAATATGACAGTCGTTATCGACAAGGAACTTAATGTTGGTGTCTCCTCTCAAGAACCATAGTAGCTCGGTTACTATTCCTTTCCAGTACATCTTTTTTGTGGTGAGCAAAGGAAATCCTTCGGACATTTTATGTCTGATTTGTCTGCCAAACACAGATATTGTACCAGTCCCTGTTCTGTCATTCTTTTCTACGCCATTATCCAATATGTCCTGAAGTAGTGATTGGTATTGTTTATCTAGGATATTCATAAACTTCAATTGTTTCGTTTTTGTATGTTAATGTGATTAGTTTGGTTGGGATGTTTCTTGTTGTTAATTTTGAATTTAACCAATCGTTATCTGGGACTTCCATACCATCAGTATATTCTTTTTCATAAATTGATTTTCTTTCCTCCAAAGTCAACTCTCGTTCTTCAATCTTTAATCCCCACTTTTCAGAGAACGATGTGTCATGAGTACAAAGAGCAATAAACATTTCTCTATCTGGTTTTCTGTATGTTGCCCTTCCGTCAACTCTCTGAACCAATAAACATAATCCTATCGAATTGTCTTTCTCATACTCATTAGAATATAATTTGTAAGCACCATCAATTATCTCTTCGTATCTTTCTTTGCTCATTTTTTTCATCTATATACGGTTGGTCTAGAAGAACCATTGAGTTTTTGACTTAATAATGTTTTCTTGAAACACTTAATAAATTCTTCTTTTATGTCTTCAACGACATTATCAACTCCCCACACCATTACATCTTTCTTAACTCGATCTTTCCAGTGATAATTTTTGGGATAGGTGTATAGAAGAAAGTCCTCCATTTCTTCCATAGTAAATGAAAGCTCAATTTTAATTTGTTCGCTCATCTTTTTTCCTATTAAAAATTACATCAACGATTTTATTTAATCTCCAATCTCTTTTCTTTTCTTTGATTGTTTTTGGTTCATGATTGAATGAGTTGGGATAAAGATTTACCTCCGTGTTGTAAAAATACTTAAATGTATCTAAAAAAACTTCATGCTGGCTTTCAGGAATATCCGTGAAATCTGCTATTATTTTAATTGGTAATTCAGTTTTATATCCTGCTAGTACTATACCTGTATTAATTTCAACAATAGGTTTAGTATTTACTACTAAACTATTATTTGTGTCCATAGTTATCGTTTTCATAATTACCAGCTATCAACGTCAGTTAAATCCAATTCAACTTTTGCAAGCTCACTAAAAACGGAAATTCCTAAACCAATTCCCGTTGGAGTTATTGTCCAGGTGAATGTTCCATACTCTCCATGCAATGCTTTAATGTGCGATTTCCATGTGTCGTACTGTTTTTGTTGCTTGTCATTCAATTCAAATGACAATGAATAGTTTTTTCTTTTATTTTCCATTACTTTAACTTATCAAAATGGTCCACGTCAAATCTCTTCATCTCATTCTGGAAATGGGGATCGTGCTTAAATTTAGCATCTTGCCATGCTTCTTTTCTGTCTCCCCATAGGATCCATAATCTAAAGAAATCATAAATAATTTTGGTCCATCTTATCATAACATCTTTTTGATTGTACTATATCCCCACAAAAATGTTCTCGCCACAATTTAAATATTATAAAAAATTAAAGATTAATTCCCGGATTCTATCGTTTCAATCGATTCCTTAATTTCGGATATCTCTTCTTCCAATGATTGATCATTAAGATCAATAAAATTACGATATTGTTTTTCGATGCAGGAGGAAAGCTCTATGTATGATTTATTCTCCTCTGGAAATGTGTGTATTGCAAAATGACTTTCCGATAGTAGCCATAAAGCTGTATATCCCTGTGGTTCAAAATTATACTCAAGAAAACTAAGTATACCAAATCCGCTATCCTTAAGTAGTTCGGTATATTTATTTCTTAGCTTAAATGGATCTGTTTCTGATACCCATTCTGAGTGGTTAAACATTTGTGCTTTCATTCTCCTCTATCTTCTTATTTTTATGCTATATACTCAAAAACAAGATTTATATAGATTGATCCATCTGTGCTCTGATCTGAAAGAATTCTATATCAGTAGAACCAGTGTGAACTAGCTCGAAATGAACCATCGGAATACCGCCTCTTTCTATTCTAACTATCCTATGAGAACATTCTAATCTTCCACGAGATCCTATTCTGATCTGCTCTCTTACCTTATCTATTAAGTGCTGCAAAGCTCTTTCTGAGTTAATCCTACCCGAATACTCGTACATAACATGGTCAGTGGCTATGCACTGTCCGGATGCGTATAACTGGTCGACAACAAAATTTGCTATCCTAGTCGTTCTCCCTGATTGTCTCATCTATTTTTTCTTCCGAGATTATTTTAATCTTGCCCATTGTTCTAGAGTACCATTCCTCAAGATCGTATCCAGATTTTCCACATTCACAAACGTCCATATCCCATCTTTTATTAGAGTATGAGGTTTGAACCGAATTACAAAGCTCACACTCCCATGTGATCTTCCTGTGATTGCTCTTTTTCTCCTCCATTTCTATAATTTATAGTAACTAAAATTCCTAACCGTAAATTCGGAGTAAGGCGGATTTTCCAAATCTGTCTCTGCCGTAATGCTGTTGTTTATTACCACGTTCATCGTTGTCGAATTCAGCTGATCTAGAATAGTTATATCCTTTACTGTTCTGACCTTTCTACCATTCCAAAAGAAATCTATCCTGTCAGGCCTCCATTCCACAGCATATTCCATGAATACCTTATCTGGACTTTTTGTTCCCAGCCAGTGATTCTTTGGACCCAGCATCTTATTATCACCTTCTTTCTTGTAATGAACATTACTCTGGATATTCCAGAATCCAAGAATCTCTGGAAATCTAGGTTTAAAGTAACTACCCTTAGAGTTGGTGTATCCTTCAAATACATCTATTTCCGGAGGCCAAGAATCCCAGCTCCACATCCAAAATGCTGGCCATAGATTAGGACCAGATGGCATCTTTGCTTCCATAGAAAATCTGCCGTGACCAAATTTGGTTGTGCACGATATTAATCCAACTCCTACTGGAGAGGATATTTTTAGGTTCTCAAAATATCTTGGATTTTTATGAGTCTTCAAAATAATTGATTTGTCAGTGTTCATATGAACCGCTGAGTTATCATACCAACAGTATGGCTTATCCTGATGGATTAATCCCCATCTCTCCGAGGTTATCCATTCGTGTCCACACCACGTAAATCTCCCGTCCATAAATTATTCTTTTGGTTTGATGAGATATTCTATCTCGATCCCATTGTTTTTTGCGAACTCGATCTCAGCTGCAACACCTCGGGACTTATCCCATCCCACCATGTTGTTGCAAACTATAATCTTCTCACATTTCTCTAAAAGAGTAATACAGAAATTTTCCCAAAATTCCCAATCGGTTGGCATCTTTGCATGCTCCAATAGCATGTGACCGTATGTTATTGGAGATATCGCAACATGACCTCTCGATACTAAATCAGCTGCAATCTTAGTTACTATGAGATAGTTCTCGTGTCTTACACTATCCTCTGGATGTGAATAGGGTGATGCTAAATAAATTAATTTACTCATTTGAAATTCCTCAATCTGTTAAACTCTTCCTCCGTTAGCACCATGTCCCAGGTACTTATGTCCTTTCCGATTAATACCATCCAGGCATCTCTTAGCCTAAACCAAAAACCCTTTCCTGAATAACTTCTGTACAGTGTAACATAATAATCTGACATATCTCCTGTTGTGTCCTTATCAACGGAAAGACATGAACAGTTGTCCACGCACTTAACTATAATTTCCTTTTTACCTTCCATAATCTTAATCTTATCTAGCTCCAAATAATTCTAGAATTCTTCTCCACAAAGGTTTCTTTCCTAGATCAATTTGGATGCTGATCAATCTTTTGCGGGAATTTTCATGGGAAAGCTTCCCTACTACAATATGATCCACTGCCATTGTAATTTTTTCCTCCTTTGGAGATGCTGACGTCACTATCGTCTCTAATTTGGGATAATTCTTATAGCTAGCAACAAAGAACCCGTTTTCTGAGCTGTGCTCGTCATTCGATCTACCAACAATTATTCTAGTGTCGTCCCAAGAAAGTGATGGATTTATATAGACATCAATAGGATTAATGCCATCGAAACATCCCTCCTTTTCTATCGAACCTTCATATCTCTCCATCGTAGGTCTAAATAGAGAATGTCCCTTTAGAATCGAAACCATAGAACCAGAACAGATTACGAAATCTCCTGGTCCGAACTGGCATGATTCTAATATCTCATAGGAAGCTTCCGTTATAATAGAAAGCAATTTATTCGGATCGTTATTTATATAATGCGGAAATCTCTTCTTCTTAAATAGATTTCTTTTAATCCAAGAACCCAGTTTAGTATCGGATGGTTTAAATTCGTTGGTAGCATTCTCGGAATAAATATTATATAGTTTATTCTCCTTTAGTCTTTTAAACTCGCTGAATAATACCCCATTGATCATCTCTCCTGCATCCACCCCGTGAAAATGTTTTAGATCATTTACAGTTTCAGTAGCTATGGTGGATTTCATCTGATGTCTTTCCAATTGGAAATGTCTGACGTGCACTTCCATACGTTTTTCCTCGATCGAATCACCGGGTACGAATTCCATATAAGGAAGAGTTCCAACCATAGTTTCTGTTTGAATATTGTAAGCTGTTTCTAATATACTTTGTGCCACGATTATTAGCTTAAATAATTAGACATATTTTTTGCAGCAACAAATGCCTCTCTCATATTTTCTATGGTTTTGCTGCCTCTTAACTTGAATGGGATAACGTGGGATATTCCAGACTCGTCCATCCATTTCTTATCGAGTTCATCACCCTCGTCATATGACTGGGCAAATTTTAACTCCCATTCATTCCATTGGCTCTCCTCGTAATCTTCCTTCTTTGGTTTGTAAGATTCGTCAAACAATCGATCCCCAATTCTAAAAAGATTACCTCCTCTATGGGTGTATCCATACATTCCCTCGATTACAGGAGCATCAGTTCCATAAGTCTCCTTGGTGATCACTGCGGCAACACCATGGGGATATTCCTCATCAACCATCATTTGGTTATTGACGTACCATCTGGCATTGTCTATATTACCGATGTAAGTTCCATCTGGTGATAAAAATGAGTTTTCCAACACATGCTCATTATTCGGTCCGAATGTGTGTGTTCCTATTTTTCCTCCAGTTAATCTTTCGATCTCTAATATCTCTTCCTTTGTTAATTCTTCTCTTACCATAATTTATATTTTAGTGTGTTCCGTTTGTTAGGCTAACTCCATGTTTAAAACCGGATATAAACTCGTCGATCTCGTCCTGATTCATATTTTTTAATGATTGGCCTATAGAAAATCCTATTTCATTTCCGATGTCAGATAAATCCCCATTATCATATTTTAGATTCACCATGTGATCCGATACAGATTTGGCAACCATTTTAAAATCTATCTCTCTATCTTGCGTTTCCATTTAATAAATCTTTATTGCTGGATATTCTACAATTTCGACGTGTTTTCTGCATACCTGATAATGTCTATCCAAAACTTCATCAAGTAATTCATCCTTAGTATCTTTACAATAAAGTTGATAGAAACCTCCATATCCCATATCAACGGAATATCCAAGATACTTCCATCTACCCAGCCAAGTTTTTCTTTGGATAAGGTAATCGCCGGTCCTTTTTACAAATCTTATTTTAATTTTTCTCATTTTCTTCAATATTGAGTTGACATTTGATCTTATTAGAAGATCCATCTTTAGAGTGGGTAAAGTGTATATGAGAATCCACTGTTGCTTGGGATCTTTCAGGATTTAGTTTCCATCTCTCGTGTCGGATTACTTGAATTATATCAAATGCGATCCTACATGAATCGTCGACCGACTTGTTGTGTATTCCCCACGATCCATGTTGAGGCATGAGCGGATCATTAATCAGCATATTTCTGGGTTGGGTCAAGGAAGCATCTACGGATTCTCTAACCTCGTGATATCTACTATAATCGGGTGATCTTCTTATCTTATCAACATCAGTCCATTTTTTAATCTCCTCGCCATTACCCCAAGATCCCTTAGTTTTTACCCATTTCTTACCGACCTCAACAACTTCACCTCTAACTGTCTTGTCTCCTACTTCTAATGGAATTCCCTTCTTTGGAGTAAATTCATCTATTAGATGATTTTCAAAAGTTGGATGTTCCTTGATTGTCCAGAATTGACCTATACCCACTCTAGAGTAGAAATCTAAAGCCTTCTGTACTATCCAAAGCTGCTCGTCAGTTAATTCAAGTTTATTCATCTTCATGTTTATTATACCCATTAAATACCAATGGTTCCTCGCAATGAGGACATTCCTTTATTAAAAGTAAATTGTTTCTATAGAAAGACCATTTTTCTGCAACAGTCCTTTCCTCCTCTGTTAGCGGGGTGTACCCATCTAGATTTTGAACCTCACCAAAGATGTCGTAGAATTTTTTACCCTTCTTGGTGATTATATGATTTTTGTGAGATGATATGTATGCTTGTGATCCAGGATAAAGTTTAGACAGTAATAGATGCAACTTGTAACATCCACCCTGAGTATAGATGTGTACGATGTAATCGTCACTATTTCTAAGCTCTTCTATGAAATCTCCAATTCTCAGCATATTTCATCTTATCTGGATTTATAGATCACGGTCAACTTTTTTCTACATTCACCACAACCTGGCAAAGTTCTATAGCCATTTGTCACGTGTTCTTTGTACTTGTCGTCCATTTCACAAATGTAAGCCAGCTTGCCTCTATAATAAATGCAGGCAAACCCGTACCAGTTATTCTCTATGATAACTGTATATGTAGAGGTCATTGCAGATCCGCCCATACCTTGCCATCCGCCTGAGGTATTACCCCAGGTTTGCTTAACCACATGGAAATTGATTTCATCCCAAAATCTAATTTCTTGTGGATTCAGCCAAGTATCTTTTTCTCTTTTAACCACCTTCTCATTCCAAAATTTTACTAACATCTCTCTTTCCTCTCCACTTGTTAGTTGAGTGAAAATGTTAGGTAAGTATTGATATTCAGATATCGATCTGGTGATGTCTGAGATGTCTTCCAATTCTATTTTTAACTGTCTCATAATTTTAATTTTTGTAGTCAGGAGGGATTCGAACCCTGTAGGACAATAGGATAATTTATTAAAGGAAAACAAAAATTTAATTACCTTATCTAGCACCCAGTGCCACCTGACTATATCTTTTTAAATGTCCATAGCGCATTGCTCTTGGCATTGTGAACAGCAGTTACATAAAGATTCACTATCTCCGTTTACATCTTCCTTATAAGGACACGAGTGTAGACCCTCAGACTGTGAACCGCATTGGCACTTATCATTTTCTAAAAATTCTTCCATTCTTCCAGATTATTATTTCATTTTACAAATCTAAATGCTGCTTCTCTAAACAAATTAGTTTGAGTTAGAAATAGTAGCGTGCTAACTGGCTGGTCTGTTATTTCATGAACCTGTTTGGTTAATCTTCTAACCCACCCTTCACTTCGAATAATTCCTGATTCCTCGTCCTCTTTCATTTCGATGACAGCTTCCCTTATCTGAGCATCACTTAGATTCGAGAATATTTTGGTTAGTTCGTTCTCCATGTCTTCGAATTAATTTAATCGGTTACGTAATTCAAATCGTATTTCTTTGCAACTTCCATAAACTTCTCCTTAACAAAGTCGTCTATTGATTTGTAATTTCCACTATCCTTGGCCATTTCCCACCACCAACCTCTAATCTGGTCCAATTGTGAGATATCGCTGATGAATGGATGATGTAAATCCTTATTATGTAATTCAATCAGCATGGCTGAATAATTCTCAATGTTAGTTCCCGCACTTAAATCGTCCTTATAGACCTCGCACTCTATAATTGTTCGGTTGCTTTCGTTTCTTAAAAAATGTACCATTATTCTTTTTTTTACTGCCTTTAATTATTTGTTCCTGATCTGTACTCGTCTTGAATAAACTGGACAAACCCCGTATCCAAAACCTCTCCTGTATCTTCACAAGTCTCAGGATTCAGATTCTCATCAGGATTCCTTAGAAAAACCTTAAATTCGTGATGTCCGTGGACGTTACTCTCTTCTATGTCTACGTTGTATGAATTATCGCCTATACTAAAAGATACTCCTCCAAGTTCGACGACTCCTCTTGCTTGAGCTATAACATCATAAGCTTCCTCCAAATTACTTTTTAGCTCAATTTCCTCGGCCTCCTCGAATATGAAATTATCATAATCTAAACCTAAAAACTTAAATCTCCCTTCATGATTTAGATAGTGATTAAAGATTCTTACCATATCATCTACTTGCGGCATGATCTCATCCAATTTGGAGGACTTACTCTCCAATAAAAATCCTAGTTGTTCTGGACCAGTATCACTAATGTATGTGGTAATTCTCCATTCATCGCCATGTCTCCAATATCTGTCATCAATACAAGATTGAAGAAATCTCAGTGCTGGTATATCATGACACTTAAAGAATATCTTGTATGTTCTAGCATTATGACCACAACATGATTCTACCGTTTCCAATCCTTTCATTGAATTAATAGCGTTACATAGATCTACGCATTCGGCATCCATCCATCCATTCCCAAAGTGTCCTTTCCCTATTCGACTTAAGATCTGATCGTTGCTCAGGATCTCATCGCCATAATCTACTTTGTTGTTTAATCTTTTCATTCTTTATTATTTAGTAGTCAGGGCAGGAATCGAACCTACGTACTCCGACTTAAAAGGCCGGGCTTTACCACTAAGCCACCTGACTAAACCAATGCTATCTAATTTTAGCCATCATATCTTTCAACTGTTTCTCTGTCTCAACGTTAATGATGGTTAACCTATTAACGGGTTTCGAGAAAGATAGCGGAACCGTTGACACCATATAGTGCATGTTGTGTTCTATATAGATGTCCTCGGGGGTAAATCCAAATACAGCATCTCCATTAGTACCATAAGAACCATCTTCTGCTGGACTCGGCAGAACTATAGATCCTGCAGAATAGTCACCATTCGGATCATCTACAGCTTGTTCAGTATTTGTTAGCTGAGAATTGACTGAAGAGATCTTATTTACCTGATAGTAACCAATTGGCTCCCCCACTCCTTCTACAAATACGTACATATAGAAAGAGATCGATCTGTCATTCTGAAGCTTAAATCTTTTGATCAAATTATCCCTTTCCAAAGACCAGCTAATCTTTGGTGCTGGTTGAAGAGAATTTAGGTCTTTCTGATTCCTTTCAGTTCTTTCTTGCTCGTCTAATGCAGTAGTATTTGCAGGTCTTTCGTCACAAGATCCGGCAACTAATAAAAAGAACATTACCGGAAGTAAAATAAATAATCTTGTTTTCATAATTCTTAATTGTTACAATTAAACTCTTGGTTACTTAATTGATATGGTAAAGTGTTTGATTTCCATAATGCTCTGCCCCACATCTTTGACTTAGCATTATATTCTTCGATCCATCGATTAAGGTTTGTTCTTAAAGCCAGGATTCTTTGTGCTTTACTAAATTGACTAAACATAGGATCTGTTTCAGGAACATCTTTCATGTTGCAGATATCCATATTGATCTTAACACAAGTGTTGTAGATCTCCTGATATTCCTCGTAGTTCTGAACAGCAGTATCAACCCGTGTTGCCTCTCTAAATTTGTGGATTACGAATCCGCCGACTGATAGGACGATTACTAAACCAATCACCCAATAAACCATTCTTTTGAAGAATCTCTCTTCCTCTCTGTACTCATTCATCTTATTTGTTTTTGTTGTTAAAGTCATTATATCTTTTAAATTCAATCCCTATCCCCCAAAGTGGTAGAGCTATAATAATTGCTGCAAATACTATCATTGTTCTTGATATTTACAATTTTAAACTTTTATTTCTTTCCTTCATATGGGCTTTCAGTGATTTCTGACACTCCCTATATTTCTGAATCCTTTTTTCCTCGTTTTTGTCGATCAGGGAAGGGTTTGCTTTCAATCTTTCTGCTTCAGCCACAGCCGAATCAAATCTTTCGAAAAGATGCGGCTGCTGTGGATCGAAAAATTCTACAGATAGAGTCCAGGTGTAATCATATCTTTTCCAAGAATTGAACAAGTTAAATCTCTTCTTTTCTCTGTAGTAGATAGCATAGTGAGTCATTCTAGAACTAAAAGGTTCAACCTTAACTTCTACTTTCTTACCCTCGTATTTTTTCATAGTTAAATTTTTTAATCCTTCCAGGTTATAATCATCTTATCCGGTCCCTTTTTAAATGTTTCCAGAGGTTCGTCCCACATCATTTTAATAGATGGTGATGTCAATTCATCATTTGGACACTGGATAACCAAAGGCAACTTCCTCTTATCCTCGCTGATCATCTGAAGCTCCTTAATAAAATCGTCAATTGTCTTCGACATCGTCAAACTCCTTTTTAAATTTTAAATAAGTTTCATATCTTCGTTGTCTGGCCCGTTCTTTATCTTCCTCCTCACGTTTTTTCCGTTTTTCAAACTGTTCATCAGTTTCTTCTACCATTCTGATAATCTCACCTTCAAAGTGTCCATCATATGATTCATTCTCTGAATGATAAGGCTCTACGTAAGATAAGTTGATGATATCCTCATCTTCTAATTCTAGATGCTTAATATCCTTCCATTTAAAAGGAGTATTCTTGTGTTCCCAGAATATTTTCTTTTCTACTTTTATCTTTTCCATATCTTCTATAATGTTTTAGTTAATCTCTCGTAATCAGAACCGTGCTCGAATTGTCTATCAATTCTGTACAAATGGTTAGGTGTTAAGCCAAACCAGGGATCGCAATGATGAAACTTCTTAAACTGATGATCCATCATATCGCTATCATCGTCGAGAATAGCATAATCTTCAACCTCTGGATGCTCATCTAACCAAGCTTGGATCTCTTCACCTCTAATCGATCTTCTTCTCCCAGTGATTCCGACATAAGTTCCTGGCTTAAATCCTAGCTTAACAAAAGCATCATCCCATTTTTCGGGTGTTGATACATAACCTTCAGTACCAAAGTTATTTTTCCAAACCGATGAAACACAAATTTTTGTGTCGGTTTCGTTACACCATTCGCTCAGCCATTTCCACTTTTTAGGACAGGTTTCTTCCTCCAACCTCTCAAATTGGTATTTAAAAGTGAAAGACTTTTTAGGTGCTTTGTAGTCTGCCAGCGAAATTCCCTTGGATTTAATTCGGAGTAATTTTTTGGTCCAGTATTTTAGTTCATACCACCAGGTAATGGGTTTTCTCCATCGTCTTTTATGCCTCTCTCGATAAAAGACTCTCGAATTCATTACCCCGTCTATGTCTAGAAAAATCACTCTCATTTTACCAATTCTTTAAACTCCTCCCATGTTGGAGTGGTTCCCTCTTTCACGAAGATCTCGTCTCCATCTTCGAAAATATCTCTCTGTGACATACACCAATCGGGATCTGAGCGGTCGATGTATTTTAAAATTGGATTTCCGTCTTCGATGTGAAGATATGCACTGTCGTACTTGGCCCCATCCATAATGAAATGATCACATGATGAGGAGTGAGATAGGAAAGGCTCTTCATCGTAGATCTCCTGGAAGAACTTTTTTCTAGCATTGTACCAATCCTTAACAAAGTCACCACTATCAAATAGTGTTTTACCTTTGTTTGTGTAAAGGTACACAGATTCATATGAGACTGGTGTTATTTCTATGAAATTACCAGCATCATCATAATCATGAGCTCCTCCTGTGTAATTTATTCCTACTACTGCCATATCTTTTAATTGATACTACAATATTAATCGTCATATACGGATTAAAAAAATAAAGGAGGTATTAGTCCTGCCCGTCATTTGAATTTTCTCTAAATAACTTTTCCTGCTCGTAGATGTCATTCCAATATTCATCCTCAGATTTACCTAATCCCCAGATGAACATTCTCCATCCTATGGAGCTTACCCAATTTTTAAATCTATCTAAAAGCGATATCCTACCCATTGTACTCCTTTATGTAAATTTCTCTATTTGGCTCGTCAAAATCAAGTGACATGTCTCTAACTATAGCCGAATGAACCCAATTAGCAGTTAGTTCAGTGTAGCAAGTGCATATGATTCGGTCTATCGTGATATCACCAGAATCCGGATCTATGTCACGATAACGTATCTCGCTCAGCTTCTGTCCATGGTCCGAATTTTTCTTCCATGATTCCCACATCTTATCGTACCACTCCGGTCCATCATCATATGATATTCCGTCTATTACTGCATGAGTGTTTCTGGTAACGAATGCAGTCCAATTTAGTAACCAGCCTTCCATTACCAATTGTTCTGGGCTGACTTGTTTGTCATAACGAAAGATAGATAATCACCATCCCTCTGATCTGAATGCCAGATGACATTGCACCATCCAGCTGACATGTATCTTTCCCTGATAATTTTAAAATGCTGATGTGTCATAGAAGTTGGAACATCCAGAGATATGGAAGATCCTGGGGAAAGAGTCTTCTTGATTAAAATCTTGTCTATTAGTTTTTCGTAGTGATCAACTTCATCCATAAATTGACTACTTAGCATATTTGGACTTACTGCCATAACTATCTGTTTTTTATTTTTGTTACACTCTTAATTCGATGGGTCTGAACGTTTATTCTTTCTCCTCCGCACGTATTTATTGTGCTCATCCCATTTACGTACGAAAGAACTCTACTACAATCATACTCTGTTCCGTCATCCAGTACTACATGCTCATCGCAGGATTTTTCCGATTGTAATACCATGACAAACATGGCGATTAGTGACAGAAATACGATTGTAAGGTAAAGAGTTTTTTTCAAAGAATTGCTCATCATTTAAACTGTTAATCTACTATAGATCCCAAATGGATTTTCTTTTCCTTTTGAATTTACCAAAGAATAGGCTAATAGCAAATATTATTTTATTAAGTTTTCTCATTCAGGATTTACCCGTGGATTCGCTTCATCCGGTCCATCAATTACAGATCTCAATCTTCTGATTTCGTCGATCACATCGTTACCCAATTCAATCTTAGACATCATCGATAGGTCAGCGACTTGTCCCATCAACAAATCTATAAGTTGGTCCTTTGCTTCTTCTTTGCCCATTTTATTCTTAATTTAAGTTTTTAGATTCTTTATTTCTTACTAAATAATTCCATCCAATCGGTCTCAGCATCCATTATCTCCATCTTAGCATCAACCTTATATGAATTGGCAATTACATTTTCTAATACTGACTCTGTGTAGGCCGATGCTATACCATAATGTCCTTTAAGACACAGATATTTAGATCCTGATAGGCCGGAGAAGAAAAATGCCTTCTCGTCCTCCTGAATGGAAGAAATTCCGCTATTCATTTTCCATCTATCCCCATCCAAGTATCCGCCTCTCCATGACCCATAGACTTTGTAATACTCATTACCGTTCTTTTCTATTTTAACAACCACCCATTTGTGTGGCGTTTCAGAAACCCCCTTGTATAGGTCTTCTTCCTGTTTATCTTCCCCGAACATCTTGTCCAATTCTTCTTTTGTTTCCCATTTATAATCCTTGCTCAGATATCTGTCGTATGCGCAGTTATCTAGCCAGCAATCACATACCAGGCATTCACCATTATGATCAGGATTACATGGTCTATTTTTTGTTTGTTTGTCCTTCTCTTCCATCTTAATAGTGCAGATCTATAAATAGTGCATCATCGTCTTTGTACTTAACACAGCACCAAGCAGGAACGTATTGATTCATATCCTCTTCGCTTGGCTCTTTGATGTACATGGAAGGATCCTCCATACCATACTCTGGTTCCTCTCCTCTTCCTCTCCTGTCTATTTCCTTCCTCATGTTTTCGTTAAAAGAAAGCATATTGTGGTACATCTCCCCTTCCTTAAGGTAAACACTCCATCCGTGTTTTTGAAAGTAGATATCCTCCACTCTTTCTATCAGAACCGGTTGATCGTCTGAGATCTCTGGATGATCCATAAGGAACTTTCGGAGGTCTCCCACTGTTAACCCATGGTGACGGGCTTTTAAGTCATTCTTAGACAGTTTATTCATGGTTATTCAAGATTTTTATCGTCTCTTATAATCTCAAGCATGTCCAATTGTTTCTTCAGAGTGTCCTTTTCTCTAATTAAAAGCATAATCCCCTCTTCTACACTTTTGATTCTGAGTTGGGTGTCCTTTATTGCGACATCTATTTTCTTTTGTTTTTCCATTTTGATTATCTTTATAAACAAAAAGATAGGTCCTAAGACCTATCTTTTAATTGATATGATTATTTTTTTGGAGCCTCTGGATCTGTCTGAATAGTAGTTCCGCCGTCTCTGTTTTTTATCTGGTTAAGAAGCTCCATACCTAGCAATCCGCTTATTGGACCATTGCCTCCATCATTACCAGAGATTAGGATTTCTGGAATGATCTTAATTCCATTCTTACCAATCTCCTCAGTAACTTTAAGTTTAGCAAAGTTGTCGTCGCCCATTGCCTTAACCTGTAGCTCGTATGCTTCTGCAGTTGCTTTACCGATTTTTTCGATCTTGCTTGCTTCGGCCTCACCGGTAAGTTTGATCTGAGCAGCATCAGCTTCAGCCATCAACTTTTTAGCTTTTGCCTGAGCTCCAGCTTTAAGCTCCATCGCTTTAGCTTCTCCTTCTGATTTCTTAACCTCTGCTTCAGCTTGTCTCTGTGAGATCTCTACCGATTGTTGAGCCTGTACCATTTGTCCCTGCATGTCTGCAAGAGCCTTAGCAGACTCTAGAGTCTTACGCTGATCCTGTGCCTTCTTCTGAGTTTCGAAAGTAACCTCTTCCTCTTGTGCGATCTTACGGTCGGTAAGAGTTTTCATAAGCTCAGCAGGAGGAATGATGTCACCAATTAGAGTATCAACCGCATGAACGTTGTATTCTTCAAGAACTTTGCTGATAGCATCCTTTGCAGCGTTCTGTCTTGCTTGACGTGTGCTTAAGAATGCGATAACATCAGAATCCTGAGCTGAGTTACGGAAGTAGTTACCAATGGTAGGCTCAAGTACCTGAGATACCAAGTTACCCATCGATCCAAATCTTGCGATTACTTTCGGAGCCTCTGTTGAAGGGATGTGGATGATCTGAGAAACGTCTAGGTTGAATGGGAAACCATCTTTAGATCGAACCGTGATTGTGCTCAGATTCTTATCCAATGCATGGGATTCTGTTCTAGCGTTTGCCCAGTTAAGAACTAGATTAGTTGTAGGCACAACCTCAATCTTTTGTGTGTAAGGATTGATCGCATATTTTCCTGGATCTAATGGGCTAATCCAAACACCCTTCTGTCCTTTCTTAACGATGTTACCGTGTTTGAATCCCTCCCCGGTAACGTCTTGTCCTTCGTCTCCAACGTAAGAGATAACAACACCTACGTGACCGATTGGAATTTTGGTCATTTCAACTTTCTCAATCTCAACCGCCCATGGGTTTAACGAGTAGTTACCAGCTTGAATAACCTGAATTTGTAGACCTCTCTGACCTCCATTAGCTAAGAACATATCAAAGTCCTGGAAGTTGTTATGCCCTTCTACAATAGATCCTGCGATGTTGCCTTGATCTAAAGGACGTCCATCCAATGTTGTGATCACACCAACCATACCGTCTTCGATATATGTGATATCTGCGTGATAAACATCAAATAGATGTGTGTTAATACGGTAGACCCCGTTGTTTAGATAACCAACCTGCTTACCACGTTGACCTCCATTACTTAAGAAAGCTCGTGTGTCTTGGAAATTGTCACACTCTACGTGTCTTGCCAAGATGGAACCTGTTGGCAGCTGTACACCGTCCTTGGCAGTAACCAATCCTAATTTACCCTTTTCGATAACTACTAGATTCTGCATTTCTATAGAAAACTGCCAAACCCAATAAGCCCAATATAAACCAGGAGCTAATGTATCCGCTTGGTAACCAGGCTCTCCATTTAGAGCTATGATTTTACCATCCGGTAGTTGGCGGTTGGATCCGAAAAGTACGAACTTTTTAGTAACCAAACCAATTTTGTCTTCTGGTACGATTACCATACCGAAGAAGAACCTCAGGGTAAACTTGTAGAAGATTAAAGCAATGACTGGTATGATCGTCCACCAGTACTCAGAAATTAAAGACATATTCATTTTTCTTTTTTTTAAATTTATGTAAAACTATTCTAGAGATCCGAGAATAAAAAATTAAATATTATCAAATGCGGCTTCTATAAGTAGTCCGACTTGTAATAAATGTCTTATTTCAGAAAGGGTTTTTGGATTTGAGAATTCGCCATCCTTGTAAATTGGTTTCATTACACTGGCTTCTTCACCTGCCCAAGTTTGTCGATCGACAAGTTCGTATCCAGCAGCACCTGTTTTAACACGAAGTAATCCGGTTGCTGATTTCTTTGTCCCGTCGTCTGTAATTGGATCTTTGAAGATTTCACGACCTTCTCCATTTACTTCAACATAAGTGGCTTTCATAGCGAATCCAAACGTATCACGTGTATTGTATTGGTACGTAAACGAACCAACTCCAAGTACTACGTTTGTTGAAGCAAATCCTTTTGCTTCTAATCGACGACAGATTTCATCTGCTCGGTCAATTGTAATTGAATCGCCATAGATAGCTCCGATGTGTGGGTCAAGTACTTTGTAACCTTGTTCGTTGATTGTTCCCCCAAATACATCCCAAAGTAATTCAATCACTCCTTTTGCGTCAGGCGTGTCATCCGTAGATTCGATATAAAATGATGTACCTTTTCCTACATATTCACCATGTTTTGTAAATGTATTACCACAAAGAATATCAACCGGGTCGCCTGAATCAGGACGAATAACCAATTTACCATCGCGAGCCATGATCTCTTCTCTCAATGTAACAACATGCTCGGTACAAACTTTCCAAAGGTCCCAAGTGTCAGACACAACTGATAAAATACCTGCTGGATATGTGTTTAGTAGTCGTCGGAATGTTTCAATCTCATCTTCTTTACCACCCGCACACATTACTGAGTGTTCTGTAGCTGGAACAGATGCAGCAACAAATCCGGTTTCTCCGTAGTATTTACGAGCTCCGTAAATTGCGGGCAAAGAATCTGTACCGGTGAAAGATGTGAGGTGACCAAGACCAGAACTAATTACAGCTTCAACTGAGTCCATACCTCTCATTGAGAAGTCGTGTCCTTGCCACTGAACCAGATCCATGGCTTCTTTGTTTGTTTTGCGAGCCCACTCATTCAATATTTTTCTGTATTGATAAGCGATAGTGGCGGAAGTCATTGGCTTCCAAAGAAGATTCGAAATTATCGTTTCCAGATAATTAGTTACCCAATAAAAATCTGGGTGTGTGTTGTAGATCGTCAGTACTGGAACTTTAATTGGAACCAAAGTACCTTCATCGATTGCACTCACCTTGATAGGTAAATATCCAAGATCATGAAGAGCCTCGAAATGAGAAACGTCATAATCTACGCCAAGGTACATTGATAACTCAGTCTTAATCTCCCCACAAACCTTTTCTTTTGGCTGGTCGAAGAAATCCCTCTGAAACGATTCGTGGATCTGTTTCATAATCATCTGCTGTCCAAATGATACTACTTGATCACATCCCTTAGGTGCGTACTTATTACTGCGAGGAGTAAAATTGGAATACACGAGTGTTGTTCCTTCGGGGTACTGCTGATGATGGCCCGTCTTGTAGCCATCCGTCAATAAAGCTGGATTTATTCCTATCATAGATTATTTTTTTACAAAGTTATTATTGGGTTACGATAATAAAAAATTAAGAATCCTAATTTTCTTCTCGAGACTCAATTAGGGATGCTTCAGTTCTACAGATCCACATATTATGTTCCGGATTGGAGAATCCCATTACTAATTTTTCAGTTAATGGACTCTTAGAGCAATCTGCGAGAGGAACTAGATGGGAAACTATCTTATGGAACTGCTCCATATCGATTTCAAACTCTTCATAAAGCTTTTCTTCTAATTCCGAAGAGTCTATCTGATCTTCCTCGAACTCCTCAGATACTCCACATATTTGGGCAGCCAATTCCTCAACTTCCCAATATGATACATTTGCTACTGGTGATTTTTTCATTTTTCTATTATTATGTGTGGTGCTTGTGATTTAAGATCTTCCACGTAAGAATTTAGCTCTTCGGTGGTTTCGAACATTACTCTAGTCTGTTTACCATCGTTGGTGGATATTATGCAGTACGAATTATAGTAAATCTTATTGTTCTCGATATAGGTTTCCGAACAAGAGTATTCCTCAGGCTTACATAGGAATCTATCTGGCCAACCATCTATAACCGCATAGTCCATTTTTTCCCATATTGGAATAATCCAATATTTATATCCGACAAATCTTTTGTAATCGGCAACAACCCTTAGGAAGCTGCTTCTAAGTTCTTTTTTTGGATACAACTTAATAGTTGAAATCGCATGATTAAATACCACTAACATGATTGAAAATTTTTACCGCTTTTTACTTCAATCTCATTTGCCCAACTTTTAGCTTCTTCGATTGTTTCAAATGAGATCTTGTACTGATTTTCAGATTCTAAATCAACTAAAACGTATGGCTTGTACCAAACCTTATTGTCTTTATCGACTATGTAATCTATTTTTTCGAGACGTTCTTTTGTGGTTGGTGTAGCATCGAAGCATCCGCTCTCGTAGCATTCCTCATAATGACCATGACTATAAAATCCCTCTGAATGGAATCTGTTTCTTTTAAATAGTCCAAAAAAGAATGTTTTTTGTTTCTTAGGTAGCCACTTATAGCTGGATTCACGTTTATCGAATATCCAGATCCCTATGACTCTACTTATATCAAATTGTACGCTTTTCATTTTTCTATATGTTTCCGTCAACTAAATCATCAGCAGCATCATTTAAATCGTCTCCTACACTATTCAGAAGATTCTTTGTCGAGTCCGCCTCTTCGTCCCTTATGACGTTCACTACGTCCTTTACTACAGCAACAGGGGTTAAAGCTGTTTTAACCGTTGCACTTACTAAGTTTGTTAAAAATCCCATATTATTATTTTTTTTATTTTGTCCAATCTATCTTTGGACAGTATTTGTAATATTTTGCTTTGATGAATTCCTTGGTAATTGCAAGGAATGAAGGCCTATAGTCCGGGTTATCAATATAGTCGTATTCTTCATCCGACCAGATTCTTTTCTGATTTCTTTTGCTAGGCTTAATGCTAAAAATACCTAACATGATAAGAACCACGGTTGACACGATCAAAGCAATAAGACCAATTCTCTGAAGACCAAGCATCAAAGAATCCTTAGAACCTACACCCCATATTAAATAGGTTACTATGGAATATATGGAAGTAAATCCAAAAAATGCCATAGCCCAAATAAGTAACGAGGAAATAATTCTTATATCATCACTTCCGGGGTCATTCTTGAAAATTATTTTCGGAAGGACTATTATTGAATATGGTATAATTACCAAATACATAAATGCAAGTTTCCAAAAATATGGACATAGGTTTGATGGCATTTCATATACTTGATAGAACCATCTGTAAAGTCGAGCACTAAGGCTATTATGATCTAATTTCATTTTTATTTTTGTTTTTGAATTACTACTGCAAAACTACCTTTTAGTTTTTCGGAATAACTATGGGTACCGGATAGAGCCACATATTGTGGTGTAACCGAGATAACCTCCCATCCTCTATCCAGCCAATCGTTAACATCTCTTTCGTTGTCTACTATTAAAAATTTTTGTTCTTTCATTTTTCTTGTTTTTTAAGTTCTACAATCTCAATCAATTTGTCAAGACAAGCAAGTTCCGATTCTTCGTAAGTATCATAGGCATCTGAAAGAATTGATTTCTCCGGCGACCACTTAATATAAAAGTCATGAATATTATGGTCGTGACTTGAAAAATGAATCAGGAATCCTTGATCTCTAAACCATCTAAATGCTTGTGAGAATGTTGGTGCAACTATTCCATCTTTTATCAAATCGGATTTAACCGCTTTCCCATATTCTAAGCCATATGACTCACTAACATACCAGGCAAAACAAGGCTTATCAAATCTAAGTTCTTTGAGTTTTAATGCTCTATCGTAGGGTACAAATTCTACATTCATTTTTACTGCTGTTTAAAATCTTTCTTTTCTGATTTGTGATATCTTGGTGTATAAACACCCAATAGCATCTCTAAATGACCCAAATAATGGAATTCCATATCTACTGCAAACTACCTCGACATTTCCCTTTCTCCAGAATCCATCGGGACAGCAAACTATCATCTTGTCGCTATCTGCAAACTTACCAAGCTCGAGTAATGATATTGGGGATTTAGTTTCTGGGAGAAGGTTTAGAAATATAAAATCACATTTCTCTAGGTGATCCATTTCCCAATTAACCTGATAATTGAATTCAGGATTGCTTTCCCTTTGTTCCCAGGAAGAATCCCAAGAATCTCTTCTTGGATTATAGAGAATGATATCAGCCTCATCTATAACGGATAATTCCGATACCATAATGGTTTGCCAATCCTCGGCAACACCCATTTCTATAGATCCAGCCAGGAATATTGTAATTGCATTATCGTTCAGGATTAGCTGATCGTCTGATGTTGGTTTTATTACTCTCATTGATTAGCTGGTTTGTAGATTACCACTGTGACTTTACAGTCTCTTAATCCATATCTGATGATCTCCTTGATTCTGTTCCAGTTACCACCACCAAGGCCTGCACCGATCATGGGTAGACCTATGTGCTTGTCTCTAAAGATCTCATTCATCTTACGGACACAGATCGTAAATGCGTCGTAATCGAAAGGTGCTGCGTGACCATCAGAATGGTTTCTGCCGTAATTATACTGAGTGTATGCGTTTACTACTGTAAGTTCGGGTTCGTTTCTATTATTCTTAGCATATTCCAATGACCATATCGCATTTTCACCTAGAACAAATGTCTGGTAATCAATGTTGCCCAATTTTTCTATGGTAGGCCCCCACAATTCCATTTCAAATCGATCACACCCGAATGCTTTTGCCATTTGTGGAGCTATCCCAGCTCCCATCGTGCTCATACAATTGCATCCATGTGCAATGACATCAAAAGCACCCTTTTTTGCTAAATCAATAAGATCCCCTTCGATCTCATTATAGTCAATTTCAATTTTTTCTTGTTCCATTATTTTGTTAATAGGTAATAGGTTAAGAATAGCTGTACGTAATGAAGTACCTGATCAAATCCTATTACGGTAAAAGCTCCAAAGTTAGGGATTGGACTCCCGTAGTATTTCTTTTCAAATCTTCGACTAACAATTCTACTAGTTATGTAGTCCGTAATAAAGTGGCAGCAAAAAGTTACCAGGAAGAAAATAATAGAGCTGTAAACATACCATTCCGTAGTTTCTTTCGGTCTTCCGATAGCTAACAAAATACATATCGGTATAAGCCAGATTGCAGAGTATGTTATTACGTGAGAAAATAGGTGAGAATTACTTTTGCTTTTATTGTTTGCCCAATCCTCTGCTTGGAAAATGAAATCTGCAACCCAGTGTATACAGATGATTGCTAAAATTACTCCTAGTGACATATTAGAATACGTTTAATTGTTTAAAGTTAATTGGTTCTGTTCTTGAATTTGTTCCTACATCAGAAATATCCTTTATTGAATTTGTCGTGTAGATTCCATCGAAATAGTCTCCGAGTTCGCTGAATCCAGCACTAAAGATTCCGTGGGTAATTACTAGGTAGATTTTAGCAGTCGGTCGGCTTCCTTTGATTGCTTTTGCAATTTCAATAAATGTCCTACCTCCATCGCAAATATCATCCACGATAACATACTTGATGTCATTATGCTGATCTAATACTGGAACTTCAGTATGAAGGATCTTTCCAGTCTTCAAATCTCTAACCTTGGTGGCTGTGATTATTTTATCTATACCAAACCAGGTAGCAACATCGAATATTTTTTTGTAAGCCCCAGCATCAGGAGAAACTAAACAAAGATTGTCCTTAGTTCCAATCTCTCCGCCTATTACATCATCTAAAGCCATCTTGGCCACTCCGAAATTATAGACTTTTACGAAGTTATTAATACAAGCTTCAAGAACATCCGAGTGAGGATCCATAATCGTAACCTTTCCGAAATTTTGCAAGTTGATTATTGGTGCTATTACTGTTTTGATGTAATTGACACCTCCCTCCTGAAACTTTCTGTCGCTTCTTCCCCCAATGCAATAAGGTATGTAGAGATTTACTTTTTTGACACCAATCTCTTTAAGAGCTTGGTTTGCACAAACGATAAGTTCGAGATCTCTAAATGTGTTTAGCCTCGACTTGATAGTTATTGGAGTTTTTTGATCTGCTAAACTATTGTAGCTAGAGTATTTTTTTTCGATGATTCTAATCGACTGTTGTCCGTCGGGGAATCTGCTAATTTCATAACCGCAACTAAGAACATCATCTGGATTGACTAGGTTTAATGTTTCTGCCATTTCTTTTATTTTTATTAGATAAAGTTATTAAAAAAATTTCATCGTTTTTATAGTTGTCTCCCATTTCTAGGATAAATCCTATAATTTCTAGGATTTATCCCATAATTTTTAGTAGATCTACCCAATAAAAAACGACAATCAAAAATAAAGAATGGCCTCGTAAATAAAAATTAATTTGGATTTATGTCATGGACGATTACCCAAGAACCCTCCTTTAGATCATCCTCACATTCAATGACTCTAATCACATCTCCGGATTTAAAAGCTATAACTTTCTTTATTTTACCCTCGTCATCGAAAAACATATCACCCTTTAGATCAACAACTATTCCCTCATTCTCTTTTAGAATTAGACCCAATGATCTTGTAAGAATTAGGGCCATGTTTAACCAATCTGCTGGGCTATCGCTATAATCTGGGTTATCTGGATGCGTGTAGTTCATTTTAATCTTGTTTTATTTTCTATATTTTTCTGAGAACTCCTCGTCCTCGTCGGGTGGTAATTCTGCTATGATATGTTTCGATATCCATGAAGAAATTGCATTTTTAATTTTTAGAAAGAATCTCATAACAAATAAATTTAATCCCACCAACCTTTCATTCCTGATCCATCAAACCAATTTTCCCACTCCCCCTGCTCCTTCTCGAAATCATCGGCTTCCCCTGATTTTACTTTCTTGTAGAATGCTCTGAATTCATCCATATCTTGTCCCTTTATGATAGTCCAGAGTTCGTTCCATTCCTGCTCCTCTATTTCCCTTGCCCTCGCATAAACTTTCTTCTTATGAGCGCTCTCTTCAGGGGTATCCTGATCTACCATTATGTAGTAATCTGGATTATCTTGATCTGGCTCAAATAATGGTTTATTAAAAGTGATCTCACCTAATTCCGCCTCTGCCATATCCAGGTAAAGATCTTCATTATAGTTCTTTATAAGATCAGCAGTCCTTCTCATAGCGGAAACCTTTTTTAATCTTGAGCGATCTACTTCTAGACCATATTTCTCAGTCTTGTCAGCCATGTCTCTAAGAGCAATTTCCATAAATCTTAGAGTTCCATGATGATCAAACCAGTAATGATTCCATAATGCCTTTCTAAATTTCCAGGTGTTCTTGAAAAATCTAGGGAGGTCATATCTGAATAGTGAATATGTTTTATACCACCATGTGTTTTGCCTAGCTAATCTTTTTAGGCTTTTGGTAAAAGTATCAGCGAATTTTATTTCCATAATACTATTACCGAATAAAAGAAACTTTGTTTCACAAAAAAAGCCGTCATTGACGGCTTTCTAATATTATATTGTGTGATTTATTCTTCGTAATTGTCGTCGTCGAAGCCTTCACCTAGATTGTATTCGTCATCTTCATTGTAAGGTTGCTCTTCCTCTTCCTCTTCTTCCTCGTCATCATCTTCATCTTCCTCTTCTTCCTCATCTTCCTCGGATTCTTCACCATTGTCAGCTACCTCAACTTCGTCATTGTCCCCTTCGATGTCAACGACAACGTTTTCTGGCTCTTCCTCTTCTTCCTCTTCGTGATGTTCTCCACCTTCACCTGACATTTCCATTTCGTTTCTTAGCCATTCACCTACCTCTTGGATATCATCCTTAGATGTTGCAATGTGATCGCAAGCCCAATCGTGTCCATTTTGAAGTAGACCGTCAACCTGATCCGGATCCATATTTAATATCTCCTCAATATGATGCTTAATTGAAATTAGATTTTGGAAAAACATATAGTGCTGATGTCCTCCTCGGTTATCATGTTCTTCATGCTCTTCGTGTCCTTCGTTTTTCTTAGAGCGATATGAATGAGCTTTACCGCTCATTTTATCCGATTTTGTTTTAAATTGATCGAATGAAACTATTCTTGACATTTTAATTTTATTTATTTTTATTATATATCGATACTAGTTATTGTTCCCTTTGTTATGGGATATCTTCTTATATATCCCTATATCCATCCACATTCTAAGATTTTCTTAATCACAGAATGGGCAGAGATCTCCTTTGTGCATTCAAAAGCTTTATCCGTATTCCTAAATTCCGGACACCACATCCAATCTCCTGCATCGAATTCATAATCCATGGTTTTATTAAAGCAGGAATTGCAAACCGAATCCGAATGTATTCTTAGACAATCTATAGTAAACTCATTCTCCGGAGATGTTACACCGGATATCATAACAACCTTTTTCCCCATAGCATGAGCTAACCAAGATAATCCACTGGAAAGACCTATGAAAAATTCACATCCGCTAATTATTTCACGCATTCTTTCTAAATCCCCGCCGGTCATATTTATGCAATTAGATGGGATCGGATTCCAGCTACCTTCTACCCCGAAAGATTCATATCTGTCTATACAAACAGCTTTTATTCCCCTTATTTTTAGCTCATTGCATAGTTTTTCCCATCCTCTTGGATAATTCCAGTGCTTCGCCTGTGCTGTACTGTGCATAGAAAAGCAAATATATCTTCCTTTAGGAATGTTGGTAGAATTCCTTCTCTTTATCTTTGGTCTTAGTTCATTATATTCCAGATTCAATTGATAAGCTATTCCTTCCTGTAGGGGTTTATCGAAAATATAATCTACTGAAATAAAGTCGGTGTATCTATGGAGGTTATCTGAATCTACAAAATTTATCCACTCATACACGCCATTAAAAAGAGAGTAGTGGGGCATTATGACATCAATCTTCCTTCCAATCTTCCTTCCGTATTCATTAGCATATGGTGAGAATGCAATGTTGTCTCCAAGTGAAGAAGTTTCTAGTCTCATTAAAGTCCTATCCTCAATTTTTTCAGAGGTTCTGAAGTAATCTATTATCTGATTTATATTCAATTTACGATAATATAAATCAGAAGACCCATTAGACATAAAAAATCCGGGCATAGAAGAATCCTCTACAGATATTGTGCATCCAGTCTCTTTTTCGAATCTTCTAAGTGTTCTCTCCAGATGATTGTCCAATTTACCAGTAACAAGAACATGTTTTCCTTTAAGATCTGCAGATTTTTCGAATAAAACTATATCTCCCATCTTAAATATAACTTCCCATTCAATGAACTTATCCGGTATATCTCCATACATTATCCAGGACTTAGAATTCTTGGAGAAGATATTCTTGTGAATGATCTGCCCGGTTCTCTTATCCTTAAACAATACGGAAACTACCGAGGAAGTATTAGCTGATTTGTATGCGTAAATAGAGCCATTAAAAGAACAATCGAACCCATTACCATCTGATAATATATCTTTTACTATTGGCACTTTATACGAGCTTAAAATGAGGCTTTTTTGGTCTATATTGGAGTATTTAGAATAGTCCATGACCATCTTAGATACTATAACTTCCCAAGATATGGACTCTCTAAAATCCATACACTCCAGAACCAGCTGGGGGTATCTCAATATCACCTCATTAATACCGGATACGATGTCGGATTCATCTATTTTTAAATCGGGTCCTAAATCTATTTTAATTGTTCCGGGAATTTGTTCTTCGGAAGTACCAACTACAGGTATCCCCAGAGAGATCATCTCGGTTACTGTCAGATTTGGGTGGCCAGCCTCCAACATGGAAGGATTTAAAAATATATTGTGATTATTAATCTCATCCAGTGTTTCTGAATATCCTAGATTATACTTAACCGTCAGTTTTTCGTATGGGTCTATAGATTCTATAAGATCTGAGTTAGACTGTGGACATATTATTGTTATAGGCAGATCCAGCAATCTTGCAGATTCAACACCATATCTAAACCCCTTACGGTCATACATCTTATCTCCACCAAGACCATTATTTGCTAGCATTAGGAGAGACACATTCCCCGACATTATTTCATCGGATCTATCTTTAAATTGATAATCCCATATATTAACTCCATGACTTAGATATCTTATATTATCACCCCCTCCGAAATAATCGACAAGATATTTAGCATGGACAAACGTAAGAACAGATCCCTCTATTGCTTCCAAATTTTCTCTGTACACATCAGAATCCTTTCCGAAGTGATATGCGTGATGATCGTGATGAGAGAAAACGTAAGGAATTCCCCTAGATTTTAGATCTAATGCAAGATTAGCCATATGAACATGGACAATGTCCCATTCTCCTGGTTTAATCTCTCCTGAATATAATATCTCCACCTCATGACCTAAAGATCTAAGGACCTTGGTGTATTCCCATATTATCTTTTCTACTGCTCCCCATCCATTAGGAGGAATGGGTATTACTCCCGGTGTTATTTGAGCTATTCTCATTTTCTAGTTGCAAATATAGTTCCTCTGTCATTTTCTCTATCGACCTGATATCGGGTATCATCATCTCTAAGATCAACCTCAAAACCAGCGGATTCTATTTTAGATATTAATTCCGAAGCTCTTCCTCTATTGTTGTGAAATTCTATCAAGAGATGCTTGAATCTTCTGAGATCATCTTCCGTAACAACACTGAATATATCATATTCGGCACCCTCCACATCAACCTTAAGTAGATCAACATTCTCTAATGAATGTTTATCTAAAAGACTTTTGAGAGAGATTGTTTCTATATCCTCATAATCAGAATATCCGTCGCCAGTTCCTTCTATACTGGATATCAATGTATTCTCGGGATTAACCATCAGTCTAATAGTATCTCCATCTCTCGATGTTACCGCTAGTCTCTCCAGTGAAACGTTTTCGTTGTTAGAGTGAATTGAGTTAAATGACTCGCAAGCTTTGCTGTTAGGTTCAACAGAAATAATCCTGGTATCGCTCCCAAATCTATCCAAAACCCATTCAGTAAAAAGGCCAACATTGGCACCAATATCTATGGCTGTTTTTACTCTAGTTCCGGCAAAAAATTGATTGTATATACCATCAACAAAGAATTGGGTATAGTTAACAAATATAGGATCGAAATTAATCGGTCCGGAAGCTTCTATCCTTTTCTTCATTATCCGTTTCTTCCCAAGATCTATCTCTAATGTTTGTATCATTTCCATAGAGTCCTTCTGATAAAATTCTATAGTGAATCCACTAAAATTACGATCATTCTGGAAATCGAAATATGGTTTAGGAATAGGTATTGTCCACCACTCAGAACCAGCGTTTGTCGCATCCAGATTAAATGAGTATATGCAGGTATTCGAGTCTCTGTCCTTGATTGATACCATAACCTCTCCCACACCATTTTCCATCAGATTGATTATTATCTTATTCTCTTCTGGTTCAAATCTAGCCAAAAATTTATTAATGGTTCTTTCCATGTTTCCTATTACTTTTAAAATTTTATTTGCGTTATAGTTTATAGTGTCACCCATAAAGTGTACTGTTTCAGATTCCTGATACATGTCACAATAAACCGGTGTATTTTTCATTAACAAAGGTGCTTTCCACGATAGTGCCTCTTTTAATACAAGTGGGCTTGTTTCCTTATCGTTGAAATTTTCTATTGAAGGGAATATAATAAGATCAGCCGCTTCATAAAATAAATCAACATCGTCTCTCTCCCCCAATATTTTACAGTTTGATGGAAGATCCTTCATAAGAGGTTCCCAGTACCATCTGAAGTTGTCAGCCAAAGTACCTATAAAAATAAAATCTAAATCCGGTAGGAGCCTAGCTATGTTTATAGTCTCAGCCTGGTTTTTTCTAGGAGTAAATATTCCTATCTGAACTACATGTTTCCTGTCAGGATCTAATCCAAGTTTAATCTTAGCTGAATACGAATCCCTTAATTTTTTTTCTTCAAGTCTATGCTCTATAACTTCCATTGGTATCTTTAATTTCTGAAGCAGTTTTACCTGCCATGGACTAACCACAACAAATTTGTCCGGAAGGAATCTTTTCTCCTCCGATTTAATAGACGAATCATGGAATGTCTCTATTATTCTATATTTCCTTTCACTGTTAAAAATGTAATGAAGGATATCATCATTTAAGAAACTCTCGCATGGCTCCTCAAAGTGAATAACATCTGGATTTATGGAATCGATCATATCCAATATGATTCTTTTCTTAACCCCCCATGTTATTATTCTTTCCTGGCCTATTAAAGACTCTATTCTTTTCCTGATAGTATTGTATGATCTCTCATGAGATTTTTCCAAGATCCATATATCACAGGAATCTTTTATTTTCTCTATTTTATTCTTTAGATATTCTGGCATCCCGCCAGTTGATAAGTGTGGTACAATAAAGAATACTTTCACCTAGATTTATTTTTAAGTTATATGCGGATATTAGAGAATAGTTCTCTATAAAAAAAGGAAAGAGCCCCGCAATTTAATTTATTCTAGATTTCCACCGCAAGATGGGCAGAATTTCCAGCTTTTTTTCTTTATTCTCGTTCCGCACTCAGTGCAGTACTCTCTAATCTCACTGATCTCTACCGGTTTAGTGGATCTCGGTAGAATCTGATACTCAGATTCATAAGATTTAAAGATTGAATACGTACCGTTATCTTTTCCAAAATTCTGGTCCGATTTACTTCCTTCCTCGACCCTTCCTGTTTCAATAGGTGTAGTGGATAAAGATGTAGTGGATAAAGATCCAGCTGCTGAGCAATTAACTAGATTAGTTGTGTAGCTAGCATTTCCTACTATCTGATTTGAGGTATTCGTTGTCGTGAAAAGGGTGTTAATTGTAGATCCACCAAAAGTTATCGTTGGATTATAAGTTGGGGGATTATAAGTTGGCGAAGTATAAGTTGGGTAAGATGTGTATGTGTCCCAAGTTATTTTTTGGCCATGCCAATCGTTAGGTGTTGCCTCGGCGTAAAATTCAACCTTAACTAAACCATTTTTTTCTATTGCCTTTTTCACCTCTTCACTGTTCTCTACATCGTAAGTTGAGAAAACTAACTTCTTCTTTACATCTATGTGTCTGTCTAGAAAATATCTCTGTCCTGGTTTTAAAACCAATCCAGAACTAGACATTAGTTTCCCGTTGATGTAAATCTTAGAAAGATAAGTGGTTGATGTTGGATTGTATAATTCTATTTGGAATTCTTGTCCATCTTCCAAATAGATCTTATCCTGATCTTCTCCGTAGAGTTTTTGCCTGTTGTTGGATACGGCGATCCATGCTTGTGGTCTTTGGGAGATATCAGCTCCCGATCTGCTTTTTTTCATATTACCTTTTTGTTTTTTTAATATCTCTTCGCTGCTCTTTTAAAACAACTCTAAGGCCAAATGACCCGAGACGATAAGTGCTAAAGGCTCTTTCCTCAGTTATTATATATTTGATTTTCTAAAATGTTCCGATTTACCAGTTATCTTCTGGATCTAAATCACCTGAATATCCGTAGTTGGAATCTGTGTTATCCCATTCCTCTTCTTCCCTCCAAATTCCTCGGTCGTGATCCTTAACTACAAGTTCCCATGTGTCATCATTTTTAAACCAGAGGGATGATGTATCTGGATATTCAGAGGTCCATTCTATTTTGGAATCATTACCACACCCTCCTGGAATGAAGGTGTCAATAATATCTACCAATTTCTCTATTTCACTCAGTTTGTCTACATCAAATTCTATATCTTCCGCATATATCTCTATATGGCTACTAAAGTTCATTGATATAGATTCGGATAGTATAGAGCATAGATCGAGGAAATCCTCGTTTAAATCAAGTGATGATTTTATCTTTTCGACATCTCCGTTAGTAAATTTCCTTCTAGATACGATGTCGATGTTTAAATAATAGCTAGATTTCATTAAAACTTTTTTGATCTATATACCAAAAAAAATTTTAATATATTTTTCCAGTGGTATCTACACCTATAAACTCGTCCAGTTTTTTAAGATCTGGTTTCATGCTTCCTGGAAATTCAGAATATCTGTAACTCCTTAAAGATCCATGGATTTCCAAGTCACCGTGGATAAATTCGTACATCTTATCACGGTCTAGTATGTCAACTATACTATTTTCCATATCATATATGACGAATTTATAGTTACGAATCTCGTCCTCAGAGTTTTTGGTTATGTACTCATTATGTCTAACACAAGATAAAAGACATCCTTCGGAATTTAATAAGCAGAAATCCCCCTTCATCACTTTTTATATCTATTTAAAGAATTTGGTGTTATGTAGTTGAATTTAGCGTGGCCGATAAATCCCTTAAGATCTTTAGAATTAGAATAACTCATAGCAGAAGAAAGATAGCTTTTGAAATTATCAACCCATCCATCTAAAGTGTATTCAACCTGTTGCATCCTACTAACTCCCTCACTGGTCTTTAGGTTTGTTTTACCCATTGCTTTCTGAGCCTCTTTAGTACTCATACCTCTGAATTTCTTAAACATCTTAGTTCCACATTGGAATAGTTGTGCTGATTCAGAAGAATATTGATCTATCATCTCGCCGGGCTCTGTCCATCCTTCCTTTTTAGAATTTTCAATGTAAGTCTCACCCGCGCTTTCTAAAGCCTTATTTAGAATTGATCCTAGCATAACATAGTCGGCTCCAAGTCCTAATGCTTTTATGATGTCTGAATAACTTTTAAATCCACCGTCAGCAACAATCTTTGCTGGATTATCAGCCAAACAGCTTTCTATATAGCATTCTTTAATTAAAGATCCCATAGGATATCCAACCCCCGTCTGAACTGTAGTCAAGCATCCCCCTCCATTCCCTATTCCAATTCTTACGTAATCGGCCCCAGCCTCAGAAAGATCTGAATAGGTCTTTGGGTTAGCTACATTTCCTACCATCAGAATTAAAGAATCCCCATATACTTCTTTAGCCTTCTTAACAGAATCTATGAGTTTCTTCATATGTCCGTTAGCAATATCAATCAGGATAAACATTTGATCGTCATATCGATTGATCTCCTCACCCAGATAGATCTTAATGAAATCATCCAGACCAAGAGAAACGAATTCGTTAAAGTCACTCCCGTAACCACTATATGGTGTATTTAGTGTCCTAGGTTTTACTACTCTTATTCCCTTATTTTGGAAAATCTCAATGTTACTATCACTGACTACCGTATCCATAGGAGCAGTAAATAGTGGAAGATATCCATCATCATAGGTAACACTAATCTCACTACGTGATGATATGTCACTAACTATGGCTGGTTGGATTAGGATATCATCGAAATCGAATTTGACGTTATTGACCATGATTATTCGTTAACCCCGTTTTGGTTTATTTTTTCTAGATTCTCTTTTTCTATCCTTTGAAGTTCGTCTAATTCTGCTCTTCTTTCTTCGGACATTCTTCTAGAGAATATTTGCATTTTCTTAGATCCGTCAACAGATCTAAAAGTTAAATTGCTTTCACTGTTAGCCTTCAAGATAAAAGATAATTCTCCGGGTTCTTCTTCGCTATTACTCCATGCAATAACGATAGGATCTTCGTCATCAAATTGGAAAACCCATTCAGCTCTATCGAATTCCTCGATACCAAGAATTTTCATTTCTTCGGCTTCTGACATAGGTTGGTTTATTTCTTGTGATTCCATGGTATTTATTTTATAAAGTTTAAACAAAAAGATTTTCTATGATGCTTAGTTAACCCCGATTTTTTTATTTCGTTGATGTGATCAGCAGTACCATATCCAACATTGGTTTCCCATTTATATCCAGGATATTCTATTCCTATCTGTCTCATAAGCTTATCCCGATGAACTTTAGCTAGAATTGATGCTGCTGAGATTGAATGTATTTTAGAATCACCCTTTATGACACACTCGTAGGGGATGTCTCTGTATCCAGGAAATTTATCCCCGTCAACATAAAGAAAATCCGGGGTTTTAGAACAAGAATCAATTGCTCTTTTCATAGCTAAAAATGTTGCCTGCAGGATATTCATCTGATCTATCTCCTGAGGAGAACTAGCTCCTATACCCCAAGATATAGCATTCTCTTTTATGATTAGCTCTGCTTCCTCTCTCTTCTTTTGACTCTTTATAAGCTTGCTATCCTTAATTCTTGGATCGTAAAAACCCTCAGGAAGGATAACGGCAGCGGCAACAACAGGACCAGAGAGACATCCACGTCCCACCTCGTCAACACCAGCTATCATTTTGTAGAAATTTGGATCCATTTAATTATGGTTTTAGTGTGGTAAACCCACCTTTTATAAAGTTTATGTGCTGAGCCTTCCCGTCATCATGTATAATCACATGTGATTGTAGCCATCCGCTAGGTCCTAAATTATAGTTTACTCTCAGCTTAGTTGAGGTTCCAACTGCCAGAGCACCATCCTTTCTTCCCGGAGAGTGATAGTGTCCAACTACCATCTTTCTATTCAGTTTTCTGAACTGGAGAAGAGATCCTCTAGATCCATTTGATCCTATATCTCCATGTAGAGCCAGCTCCCAGTCTTTAACAACAAAACTGTCGCTTCTTCCTAAAGTGATAAAGTCGGGGAATTTCTGCTTTATTAGATATGGGATAATTCCATTAGGAGCTTCACCTTTAAGAAGCAAGGTGCTGAATTCCATATACTCTATAGAATTCTTCATTGTCGTTGCTTTCCTCCAATCTGTATTCTTCAGCCACCTATCTAGAAAATCGTCGTGGTTACTTCTAACAATAACGGTATTATAATCTCTAAATTCTTCTAGTCCATTCAACATAGAATCTATTTCACTCCTTAGTGAATTTGTTCCTTCCATCTCTCTATGATATTGTATGAAAGGATCATTAGATTCGTGATGATTTATAGAAAGACCGTCAAATACATCATGAAGTACGACATAATCGGGTCTTATAATTTTGAACATTTCTAAAGTTCCATCCAAAACATCCTGATCATGCTGTCCATAGTGGACATCACCTAAAATTACTGCGGAAACTCTATTTATTGTTTTCACTATACTTTGATCCTCATCCGGATCGTATTCAACATTATAATAAAGATCCGTGAAATCACCAGAATCATTAGCTGTTACTTGTCTCGCGAAAAAGGTTTCATCATCTTTTATTTCAACAACAACGAAACCTAGTGTGTGGTGGAATTCCCCTTTTTTACCCGATTTTGAATCAGTATAGTTCTTTACTGTGCATGCACCGGTAGTCATCATAATCTTGGGTAAATTACCCTCCAGAACCGGTATTGTTTCTAATTGAACCTTGGGTGAACCGAATATACATGAATTTATTCCTGTCATACCCTGAAGACCTGTCATTGGATCTACCGCAGTGGGCTGAATCTTAACATCTGACATTATCCACATATACTTATGAATCTCATGTCTATTAGCATCAAGATATTTTATAATTCTATCCGACCACTGTTCGTATTTTTTGTCAGTAAATACAGAAGTTGGATTTTTATATCTACCTGCTATAACATGGATATCTGCATTGATATGATTTGCATAAGCCTCTATGTTACATATAAAATTCTCGTGGACCGGAGTATCATTCTGTGCCCATGTTACAATAAGCCTTCTTTTTCTCTTATTGAATTTTTTTTCCTTTGCTCTAATTAGCTGAGGAGATTCCTGTATAGATTTCTCGGTGATACCTAATTTTGATATCCACTTCTGAACAGTTCTTTCGGATTTACCCAGATACTGACTGAGAGCCTCCATTCTTTCGTCCCATCCCATCTTTCGATCCCAATATATTTTGGAAATCTCAAATACTTGCTCTGGAGATAATTCTGAAAACTTCATTGATTAGTTGTTTGTTTTTGATAACAATTATACCTAATTTAGAAATAAAGGTTTCAATAACCTATCGGATAGACATCAATTATCCTTATCGGATTTATTTTTTCTGGCTTTCTTAGCCTTTTCCTTTTTATTATTTAGAGCTATCTCTTTTTCCAAATCATCAAAGAAACTCACTATGTATTTACATTTCTCGAATTCTTCCGTAGATTCATAATATCCGATGAGTGCATCTTTTATGATATTCCTTTTAGCTAATATTCTGGGAGAGCTCATTCCATTTAGTCCATAAATCTCCATGCTCTTCAAAGCATTTTCAAAAATCTGTCTATTGATTATCTTCACCTTGTAATTTCTCTATTCTCATTACTTTTTAGTCTCGTAAGCCTTTAATATTTCGAGTAGGTCGGCACATTTTTCATAATCTTCAAATTCTTCAAATATGCTAATACATTCTTTGATTTCTTCTATCGAATTTCCTCCGCATCTCACAATTATGGAATACTTTGCGAGTGCCTTATCATATATTTTCTTCTCCTCCCCGTTCATGCTTAACATCATTCTGTAATGAGCTCTTGTAGATCCAGTATTTCCAAACATCTTTCATACTGCTCTTCATCTTCGCACAGCTTTAAATAATTTTCTAGAAATATTGAAAATTGAGCTCTGTCTAATGTAAAAACAATACCCTCGGGATATTCCTTGTTGTCTGTAGGAATTAGTGTAAATAAAGAAGCCTCCTCATAGTTCTCTAGAATCGCCTCCTTAACTTTGGGGTAAATTAAATCCCCTAGGAAAGGACCTTCGTTGTCCTGCATATCCATGAATTCTTTGAAGCTTCCTGATTCCATGGTCCAATCTTTTTTTTATGCGGGGTTTACCCCACGTCGAAAATAACTTTAAGCGCAATAGCTGCAATGGCTGTAAAGATTATCCACATTGCCTTATTTATTCCGCCCTGCCATTTTTTTAGGTTCTGAAGATCCGCGTTGAACTCCAAATAGTCCTCATATCTTCCCTCTTCCTGCACTCTAAATTTTGTGTTTTCGTTAACCTTCACAATTACTCCAGTTTCTGGATCCAGAAGCTTTCTCTTAATATCGGAGATATCATCCTTCAGAGACTTTTGGTCTCTTCTCAAATCTTCTATGCTGTCCTGGAGATGCTTTAGCTCCCCATTAGGCATATTGGACTTGAGTTTGGTAAGCTCATCCAATATTTGCTTCATCAAGAATGCTTGGTTTATGTTATTCTCGTCCATATATCAATTTGTTTTATTGCCCTATTTCAAAAAGATATAGATACGGACTATATATCGACAAGAATATGGATAAGGGATCTATCTGATAACTTTTCCCTCTGGCATTTCTAAAGTTATATCTCTAAACTCAGAAAAAATCTCATAAATTTCATCGCTGCTCCTCAATAGGAACATCCCATAAAAATCGTCAGATTCATCGCCCATCTTATCCAAAAGAATCTTGGATAACGTCAAAGAAATTAGCTCACATATCTGAATGTGTACCTCTGGGCTATATGTTTTAATGTAGAATTCTAACAAGACTAATCTTTTTTTAAAACTGAGTTTGTAACGCTGTCACAATGTATTATATAACATTTTCCATCGTTTATATCCTCAGCTACCATGAGATTGGCGTCCATTGATCCCAGTAACTTCATTTTTTTATCATCATAATCAAACTCGACACCCAAATGTGAAACCTCTAGACTGGATCTTCTAATAAACTTAGACTGGTTTCTTTTAAACATTTTTTCATAAAAAGATAACATGTTGTCAGTTGGCTTTTTTATCTCTTTGAAATAACTTGACTTTAGATCCATTTCCTATTTTTTATCTTGAGGTTCAACTTTTTTATCAGTCTCTTTATTCGAAATATAATCTCTGATAGAAATTCTAACATGCTTTCCTAATTCGGCGTCATTGGGATATTTTCTAGCTAAATTTACTATTTCCTGATATTGATCAGCTAGTTCTTTCACCGCTTTCATTAAGATCTCGTTCATGCTACTTATTACTTAATTTTAATAATCCCTTCTCACTATTAAAGCAATGCAAAGATATTATGTGCATAGAAAAATATCCAGGAACAACATCGTTCCATGTATCCGGATTTCTCTTTTTAAGCTCGTCTAATATCCACATAAGCTTTCTTATCGCTAGATATATGTCATCTCTAAAGTGTCTTATATAATCACACGATCTAATGAAGTAAGCTATGTGGAACCAATTTCCTCTCCTCATAAAATGATATCCTATAGTACATGGTACTCTTTCTCCGTGAGTTACCCCGGTATCCTCAGGAAACCATATAGGTAAAAAAGCCTGTCTGGTAAATGGCTCCTTCTCTAATAAATCAACAACATCACCAAGATCACCATAATCGAAACGTATTCCTGATAGTTTGGTATTAGGCTCTTCCGATGCGTATTTAGGCCATATCCTTTCCGGATAGGTGTGAGAAAATCTACTATTTCCACCGAACTTCTCGTTATTCTTCTGAGCAAATGGCCAGTTAACATGTGAGGGTGGTGGATTAAGAGGGAGACCACCGACTCTTTCAAAGAAGTGCTCATCCGCCCAGTCAAGATTAGGTTTTACCTCATCAATAAGTTCTTCCAAAGAATGTGGGATAAACATTTGGAAAGAATGGTTCATAATCTCAAACATATCGTCGGGTGCTTCTATACCCTGCCATTTTTCCGTTTTAACTACATACCCACAATCAGACAACCGCTCCTTAGTCCATTTTATAGCATCGGATGGTTTTTGGAAAGTTCTCATTTAAAAATTTATTGTTTTATTTTTCTATGAACGAATATCAATAAGATTTCAATCTAGGTCCGAAAAAATATATGATTTTTTTTCTTCAGTGTCAAATATAACCGGATAATTAACCGGGTTATATGAAATATTCAAAAAAGAAGCATTGATGTAAGTAACACCATTAACAGTTTCTACTCCAAAAGATTCGTGTATATGCCCAAATGAATGAACATTTAGATTTTTTAAATCGTTTATTCTTAATAGAAGATCTGGACATCCGACATTTTTGTAACCATTATAAGTGTAATCAAGAATACCGTATGGAGGACCGTGCGTAATAAGTACATTAGTGTCATCCGGAATTAGATTCCAGTGTTCGGCTATTTCATTATCCAGTCTATTGAATGCCCAATCATGGAACCAAGGGGTGATCGGACTTCCCCAGAATTTTATCCCTTCTATTTCAATCCCAGAATCATTAAGGTAATAAACTTCCGGATATTCATCGATGAGTTTCTTTACCTCTTCTTGATTATACTTTGGCTTACCGTGACGATATTCTCCATGGGATGTTCTCGGGATTCTTTCATGGTCAAAGAAAAAATCATGATTTCCCGGTATCATAATCTTATTCTTATATTTTAATGACGAGAACCAATCCATGAAATCAGAGACTTCAGATATTGATCCTCTTATAGAAATATCTCCACAGTGTATCAAAGCCGAATCTGGATATATCCCAAATATTTTCTCCAGCAGGAGATTTAATTTAAGATTATGATGCTGCCCGTGGGTATCTGATATAAAACACAGTATCATTTTACTTCTCTTTAATTATAGCTTCTACTAGGAGCTTAGCAGTAGAATAGTTCGTTGCTATTGGAATATTCCACACATTACAAAGTCTTAGCAACATCTGGACGTCAACCTCATGCGGGTGTGATGTTAGGGGATCGATGAAAAAAAGAACTCCATCTATTCGACCTTCCACAAGTTCTGATGCTATCTGAGCATCCCCTCCCTTGGGGCCGGAAAGCTTTTTTGTTACCTCTATACCTGCGTGCTCTATATGCTTACCTGTGGTGCCAGTTGCTACAATCTCGTGTTTTTTAAAAAAATCAAGTCTCTTCAGAATAAAAGCAACGAGATCAGCTTTCTTGTTATCGTGTGCAATTACAGCTATTCTCATACTTAGTTAGCTTCCTCTAGAATTGATTCAAAGTATTTTTCAGGAATACCATCTCCAAGAGATTCTGGCTTTTTGAAATTATCATAAACCCCATCTAGGAAAAGGTCCTCATTCGAAACCGCTTCGCTTTCTAGCTTTTGCATATCAGATTCTATTCTAACAAAAGCATCACGAATGATAGATTTACCAAAATCCGGATGTATATCAAACCTTGAAAATGATTTATGGTTCGTAATTCTTACCTCCCTATCATCAAATGATATTATGTATGTTTTCTCTTTATTGTGAGTGAATATTCGATAACTCTCGGGGGAGTAGTAGATTCGACTATCTGGATTTTCAAGGATCTCTCTTAATATTTTTTTGAGAGTCCTTTCTTTCTTAGATAGCTTGGTTTTGTTATAGTGTCCCTTTTTAAAGAATCTGGACATCTTGTAGAATCTTAATAAGACTTTGTTTTTGATAGTTCTTAGTATCATCGGTATTTTTTTTAGAAGTTGCCTAAAATTAGATTTCTATAACGGGAATAAAAAATTAAATAGAAAAAAAAACTCCTTCTTTTTGAAGGAGTTTTTTATTTAGCTTAGTAGTAGATCGTTTCCTTTATCCTTTTTAGGTTTTCTGCCTCTTTTAGAGCTTGGTTTTTTAGGAGCTTTTGGTTTCTTTTCCTTCTTACCATCAGATACTGTTTCTTTAAGTAAAGGTTCAGAAGCAGTAAACTCCGATTTAGTAACTGGCTCTTCCTCAACAACAGTACCTTCATTTCCCGTTGTTCCGCTAAACCCAACAGAAACTGTAGCTGAATTTTCTTCCGGGCTTTCGTCAGTTCCGTCTAATTTAATGTCAAGATCAACATCGATAGATCCAGTTGTGTTGGTTGATGAATTTCTTGAATAAACATACCAAAATCCTAAGACCAAGGCAACCAATAAAATTGTAGTAATAGTAATTGTCATAATAATTTATTTGATTTTTATATTACTATTTATCCAAAAAGTTTCAAAAAAAGTGGACCCGGAGGGAGTCGAACCCTCGTCCAGATCGAATGTCCATTGGACTCATTCACAGGCTTAGTTGATTATTTGACATCAACAAACTTTGGGTGCATTTATTTTTCGGTCAGACTTAATGCTCAGTCCGGTTTACTCCCAGGTATTAACCAAGTTTCACTAACATTGATAGTGACGATCTTAATGGGTATTGGACGAATCCTCAAGGTTCCACTCAATGTTAAATAGGCAATACTACGAACCTTTTTTCTTGCCAGCTTGCAACTTTATTTTATGATTGGCAGTTGCCGCCAATTGGTTAGGCTGCAACAGCTAGCTCAACCTCTTCAGTTACTACTGAACGAGTAAGTGAAGTTGGGATACTCATGATATCCTCAGAATTGTAAACGTTTGCGTTTATTGTTTGATAGGTTATTAAAGTCTTTCCGATCTAAGACTGCCTGCATCTCAAAGAACTACCTCCGCCTGTCAAATCCAAAGCGGGCCCATATCACTTATCTTCTTTCTTATCCGAAGAGTCAGATGTATTTTTTTTAGCGAGATAAAGATTTCTAAGATCCTCTACTAACTTTGGCATTTTAATAACCTTAGTAACACTTATCCCATTAGAATCTGCAAAATCCCTAAGATAGTTGTAAAAATCTTTTTCTATTTCCTTATCTCCTTCCATCCACTATTTATTCATATAGATCTCGAAATTTTTAGATATCGATCCTATAATATCTTCCTTGAGTTCTAATCTAGATGATATCAGATCTCCTAATAGTTTCTCCTCCAGTCGGGGATCAGCATTTAATGCTTTCTTATATCCCCATATATGGAGGAATCCTCTTTCGGATACTTCATTAACATCGGAATCGATAAACTCAGGTTCCTTACCATCTCTTGCCTCTCTAGGTATATAAATACCAGATATTAGTGTTCCCACATCTATCCCTCTCATTTTACAAAGCTCATAAGCTAATCTTTGTTCTACTAATAGGATATAAGAAACCGAATCGAAGGATAGATCAATCTCCTCTATATTTTTCATGAATTCCAAAGCTGAAGTAGCAAACTCCTTTGCTAGGGAAAGATCTCTAAAATATATTATAGATGTATTTATTGCTACATCGCTCCATTCTATTCCATGTCGGGATTCTAAAAAACCACTCTTATCCAAGAATTCCGGTGGAGGATAGAAATTAATATCATCCTCACGAACCATTTCATAGTGTGCAAAGAATGCCTCGTGATTTTCCGGATTTATTTTAAACCTTATCTCTGCATCCAGATCTATCATAATAAAAGGTGAATCGCATTTCTCTATAGCTAAGAATTTTGCAGCTGCCCAAAAAACTGTAGGGTCGAAATCTATCTCTTCCGGGTTATTAGGCAAAACTGGAAAAACCTCATCGAAATGCTTGATCAAATCCAAGCTTTCATAGTAATCATATGTCGCTTGATCACAATAAAGAACCGGAGAGAATCCATTTATTTCCCTGGAGAAATAAGTCGTTCTAATTATCATAACCACTTCCCAGTGTTTTTTTACTGGTATTTCTACTCCCTTCATTTTTCTGGGAAGGTGCCAATCTACATAAACAGCTTTCATTGTCAAAAAAAATGCTCGACTTTTATAGCCGAGCATTTCATTATTATTCCCTTATTTAGTTAAAATTATAAACATCTATGGCGTACTGGTTAACGATAGGCTTTCCTGTGTTATAACACCCGAAAACTATTTTCCAATCTCCGTATCTGTCATGTAGATGCCTAAGTAACTTCATACTGGTTTCCACATTGAATTCTATATTATTCTTCAATTCTTCCTTAGTAAATTCCTTCTCCTTCCACATCATCTGAGCCGTTGAATACATTACCTGCATAGGACCTACTGCTCCTACACAACTAGTCTGTCCTGGATCATATCCCCAGTGAAATGCACCAGAATATCTAGTTTCCTTCCATGCTACACCATAAGCGTATTTTTTAGGAATGCGATATATCTCGGAGTACTTCTCTATGCAATTGTGCATCTCTATGCAAGGTGGTACTTTCATAGATGTCTTAGGAGAAGACATCGGTACTTCAATTTTAGGAGACGTAGAGCTACTAAGGAGTAGAAAGAATATCGGTAACAAAAGAACGCTCATAGCGATCATATAAATACGGTTTTTCATGATTTCTACTTGTTATCATTATACATTTTATTTGCATAGAGATTAAATATCTGAATCCCAGTAGAATCCTGATAGATCTCGTATTCTCCATTTCTACGATCTATTATCATTAGCTCGTTTCTCTCGTTAATAGCAACAGAGATTTCCGATGAATTTCTGGTTTCCATCGGTGCTCCTTCTTTCTGACTATTTTTCTCAGAATACCTATGGTGTATTTCCGAGATAGCATATCCAGAAGCAATAGCTACCAGAATAAAAATAACTTTCATCGAGGCTTTGAAAAAATCTAAAGCCTTGATTCGAGCTTCGTTCCAATTAATCCTTTTTTGTTCTTCCATAACTTATATTTTTATTGGTTTGTTTGGTAAACATATGGAATAATCTCGGAAGAAAAAAAAAGTCCGAGCTTTCACTCGGACTTTTAATGTTTCAGGATTGTTTTTTTCGTTCTTAATTGTAAATTGAGAATTTTTGCTGTAACAATCCTTTAATTTTAACGGAATCTCTTTTGGTTGTATTGGACACTGAGGACCAACACTGTTGCGTCATATGTAAAGTTTGAAGTTTGCTGTATAGATTCCTTATTTTATCTTTATATATTTTTCTGAATATATTGTTTCATAAATTATGATATATTTTTATATCTCTCCGAATTTATTGTATCCATCATAATATTAACTGGAGTAATGCTATCCCCGGCTAATATAGATTTTAGGATAGACGGGGAGAATCCAGAGATTAAAGCAGTTCCAGATTGATCGAATCTGACGGGAACGTTATTTCCACCTCTCCTACTTTGTATGTTCCAGAATATAATAGAAGGCATATCATATCCAGCCTCATCATACTTTACTTTAATCATTTCAATAGCAGAAAAACTTTTACCCTCTCTGACTGCCTGATTGAATTCCATATCGGAAAGAATCAATATCTTAGTTGGCATAGAATTCTTATCTATATTATGCTTAATCGCCTGATTCAGTATTAAATCAAAGACAGCCTCCAAATTAGTGGACATACCCCATTCAGCCGATTCTAATTGTAGATATCTCTCGTATAGATTTCCGCCTAATTTTTGAAGCTCCGGTCTTTCGCTGAATGTAATAAAGTGGTCCTTAAATGGACCTTCATTTCTTTCGGAGATATAGAGTCCAAGAGAAATTGAAACGTCCATACAGTTTAGAGAGGATCCGTTAGAAACTGGTGATTCCATAGATCCAGATACGTCAACAACCGGTAAGATCATATCCGAGCTTCCCTCCATATAATTAGGTAGTTCGTTCCACTGAGAAATGGAAACTTCTTTATTTCCTCTTCTTAGAGACTTTAGAACATCATAAGGATAAACCGCCTCAGCATTTATCTTTATCCCCTCAGGTCTAGATTCTGCGGGAAGAGATAAGAGTCTAATGTATTCACCATATCTTTCTAGATCTCTCTTATAAAAAGCATTTTGATATCTTGCAGCAGCTACTGAAGGAACCTGAGAATAGTTAATCTCGTTCCATTTCCCAGCACACATTTCTTGCTCAACTACTTTAGTCAAAGAAACTAGGGTCTTTCTATAATCCTTCGGGGTCAAGTTCATGTACTTTCTAAGTTCATTGGCGATTGGACCTTTCCTAGGCATCCATTTGGCGCAAAGACCGTTCTTTGCATCCAATGCTTCAACAATTAGTTTTGACGCTTCATCCTGAAGGTCAGTACCGAAAAATACAAGCAAATCGTCCCATCTTCCATACTCAGGAATATGATTCATGTTCCTAGCTATAGCATCTCTATTAGCTTTAGAAAGGTATTCCAGACATATTCTAAAAACCCTTCTCTCTCCAGCACCACCTCTGATGTCTCTAGCCCAGAAAAGAATTCTTAAAGCGGAAACAGGATCCTCCGAAAAAGCAAGTGAAAAAACTCTAATCACATCAGCTTCTTCCGCAGATCTAAAAGCTCCGATTTTAAAAAACATATCGACGCAGTTATCAAGAGAGCTAGAATTTGTTACCATTCCATTCTCGGTAGTTGTATTAGATTGTTGTAAAGCTGAAACTAGATCCATAAAACGATTATTTTAATTGTTCTAGGATGGTATTTAAAAAAAGTTTCAATTAATATTGAAATCTCTGAACTTGATCTATATTAGTGTATTGAAATTCGGGTCCAGGAGACATTACCACAGAAAGACCGTCCGCTAATGTATAGAGACTTTCTAGGTAATCCTGAACCGCATCTGTTTTTGATTTATCCAGACCGAGCTGTTCCACACAGTCTTTTGTTACCTGCTCGATCGAATCTACGAATTCCCCGCTATTGTGGAAATTAAAATACCTCTCGTATTTCTGTATCCAGTTCCGGATCATTGCCTTCTCTGGCTCACCTAGTTCTAGGTCATCCTCCAGATAATCGTCAAACTCTATTATAAGCCTCATTATTAATCCTCGGTAGTTTTTCCTAGATTTCTTCTGATTAGCTTTCTTACATAGTGTGAAATAGAAACAGGTGCTTCACCCTTAGCTAAAGCCTCTTTAGAGATCTTTCTGCTTAAATCTGTTAAATCTTCCTTGGAAAGAAGAACTTGGATTTTTTCTGTTTTTTCATCCTGAGCAGATTCGCTAAGATTACCAAACTCTCTTAAGTTTTCCATTTTATATTTTGTTATTTTTCGAATTTAATTCCTGCATGGGATTTACCCTTAGAAGCCCCAACTTGATATCCACCCTTAGGTTCTTCCGAAACCACAAATGCTTTATACGGATTAACAATTAGACCAAGTCTTCTCATAAATCCTCTATTTGCTAAGAACGGAGTGCTTTTCTCTGTTCTGTCCACCGGAGAAATCTTAACTGCAGGTACTAGAACACCGTGGAACATTATGTCCATCTCTATTATTGGCCTGGTGTGTATATCCCTACCTACTTCGGCATCTGAATATCCTATAATATCACTAACGAAATTCTTCTTACCGATTTTCCATTTTAGCTTACCATCAACTTCTTCAACCTCATCACAGTGCATACTGCATGATTTTGCTCCGTTTCCTGTATCAAACTTAGCTACCATATTACCAATTCCTGGTATCTCTATAGTTTCTAAGTATCCTATTTCTAAATTGGAATAAGACCAGTTGCTCTTTTCAACAAGATAATTTATAACATCATCTACTATAGGCTTTCCGATTGCTTGAGATATCCCTTCTGTACCAGGAGATGAATTAACCTCCAGTATATAAGGCTTCTTAGTTTTGGAATCTATCATAATATCAACCCCGCACCAATGGCAACCTACTGCATTTGCCGCTTTACATGCAATTTCTTCTATTTCTTTAGATATGTTGTATTTCGAAACAGATCCGCCTAAAGAATAGTTGGTTCTAAAGTCTTTCTTAACAGCCTGTCTTTTCATTGATCCCAGGATAATGCAGTTATCAGGATCTGGTTGTAAAGGGTCGAATTTCTTGATTATAACTTGAATTCTAAGATCAAAGTTGGAATCTATTTTTTCTTGAATTAAAATCTCATTATCACCATCTAGCTTTCTGATGGTTTGGTAGACAGATTTCAATGAAGAGTAAGAATCAACTATAGAAACCCCTATTCCCTGAGTTCCTGCAAGTAACTTCATAACTACCGGGAATTTACCACCTATCTGTTTTAGAGCTGAATCTAGAAAATCCTCATTCGGAACTAAAGCACATTTAGGAACTGGTAAACCACTCTCCTCCAAGATCTGAGAAGTTAAGTACTTATTCTCGCACACCTCCATAGATTCCAAAGTGTTTACTGTAAAATATCTGGAATCCTCCAGGTATGAAAGGATCTGCTTAGTGTATGAGTTTTCTAAAACTCCCCTTCTTGGTACAATTACAGTGGAATTTGGATCTATTTGGATTTCTTTGTCACCAGTCTTAAATGTGTGTCCGTTGTATGTTTTCTCTATAATAGCATCGTTTACATCTACTATATAGCATTCTATTTTTCTTTTCTTACACTCTTTCTCAAAAGACGATGAGGTCTTACTTCCCTTAACGTTACCGGTTAGAACCACTATTTTTGTGGTGTCTACCTTAGCCTCATTAATATAGGAGAAAAAATCGAGAACTCTATTTGATGGCATATCTTAAATTATTTTGCTTCTTATATATCTAAACTAAAGGATTAACTACTTACCCATTCGGATTTAAATCCCAAATAAATAAACCATGTAAGCTCCTATAGTATACCCTATAGCAGAGGAAAGAGCTAATTTTGATCTCTCCCTCCAGCATTTAGTCTCCACTAGATAACCAACAAATGGGAGAGACAGGAAAGGACCGATGAATGCCCAGAATACCATAAAAACGGAACGATCCGCTACCGTAGCGATGTACATTGTGCTAGCTACTTCTATAATAAATGAAGAAAATCCTATGATTAGGTATTTCTTCATACAAACTCCTTGAAATAAAACCTGAGCTTAATTGAGTTCTTAACTAAGTTTAAATCCCTAACTATTTCTTTTTCCTCCTCTAAGGTAAAGAAGTCTATTAGATCATTTAATCTAGAAATACGGGTCATTATAGGGAGATCGTCGAAATTTATGTATTTCTCTTTGTTGCATAGAATCTCTTCAGCCTCTTCTATCATTAGAAGCTTGTATTCATCGTATTCGCTCCGGGTAAATGCCATTGAATTAAGCGACCCGAGATACTCCTTAATCTCTTCCTCCGTCATCATTTTGCTCTCCTGTTTTTTTGTGGTTCTCGTAAACTTCATCCATATAACGGACAGACTCGACAGAACCGATAATAGCGTCCGCCTTACCCAGGATTTTTTCCAAAAATTCTTCATCGCTATTGCAAGATGTTCTTATTTCTTTTAATCGTTCTAGATCGGGTATATGTCTTCTATGGAATCCCATACTATTTAAAAAAGTGCGTTAATCATAAACAAGTTAGGACTTATTTTATTATATCCCATAACTTCAATAAACCTATTTATAGGATCCAAAATAGTTTTAGTAAACTGCTCATCATAATCTATAGGCGGAGCAAATTCATAGGGAAATGTTCCCTGTGGATATGCAAAGACATTATTGTCAGCTATAGATTTCGTTTTAACAAAGTAATAGTTAACCTTCTCAGCGCTTCTTATTAGGGAGTATTTACTCTTATACTTAGACGAATTTAGAAGGTAGTTGTGATATCCAGAAGCTCTAACGTGGATTGGGCAAGCCTTTGCAACTTCAAAAGCTGTGGTATCATTCAGGATGAATTTCTCGTAATTGTTAATATTTACAGATGCTGATATGTTTTTAGGCTCCTGAACTTTGAATTCTTTCTTTATATCCTTAAGCTCTTTAACGAAGTCCCTGATATTAAAATTCCTACCTTTCGAGAAAATGAATTTTGTTAGATAAACAAGTTTTTCCCTTACGAATGGAGGGGTACCTCCTTTAATCATCTCAACTCCAGTAAACTTCAACTGAGATAGAGGATCTGTATGAATACCAGAATCGTAAGCCAGATTAGCAACATATTTCTTCTTACCTAAGAATATGGCGTTAAAAGAAAGGGTCTCCAACTCAAAGTCCTGATAATTCTCGGTATTCCATTTTTTAGAGTAGATATCAAAACACTTCTTCAGATAATCATTCAGTCTATATTCATTTATCTTAAGGATCAAATCTTTCGGGTCTCCTTTGTAATCACATGAATCTACTACCTCCTGAAACGTCACGTAATTAGAATCAGTATCACCATAGACAACCAGAGGTCTGGAAACCTTCTTCACTGAGGTGAGCCCTAATTTTTCATGAAGTTCTTTATCTAGATGCCAGTGCTCATGAAAGTATTTATGAAGGATCCTCTCTGAATACTTTATTAGATCCTGCCCCTGTAGAGTTACAGATTCAGCAACATCAGGATTGAAACACACAAACCAGTTATTACCAATCGCTCCATAGATGGAGTTCATTGTTAATTTAATAGCCTGCTCCTCGTTCTTAAGTTCGTTCTTAATCTCGGTAAGCCTCTCTATTTTTTGTTTTATTTCTAGGATTTCTTCCTGTGTCATATTTTTATTTTTCAACTAATCCCATAGCTATAGACGTAGAAGATTGCTCAGATACCATAACCATTCTGTTGTCATGGACATAAACCTCGCAAGTTTCTGGCTCCATGTAAGATAATTCTTTTTTATAGATATTTGGCGAACTCTCACCATCTTCTAAAATTATTTCAGAAGATCCTATATTCAGCTTATAATTGAACGAATCCCCTATAGCATAAACATTTGTGTCCTTTACATTGAAGCATAAAATCTCCTCGGAGTTTGTTTCTAATCCGCATAGAGATGTGATAGTGGTGAAGTCAGATTGGTAGATTTTAAATCTCAATAGAGCATCTTCTCTACTATGAACAAGATCCAATATATTATCCTCCACATAGGAAAGCAATGAAAGATCCGCACATTTTAGTCTAATGCTAAGCGAAGCAGAAATTAATTTAACCTCAGTAGAAACACAAGATCCTTCTAAATTATCAGTTTCGATTTCCATAAAGATCTCTTCCTCTGGTCTGAAGTGTTTAAAAGCATCTATTAAACGGGTAACATCGATTATTCCGATTTTTATACGATCGCATTTAATTTTTTTCCAATCTATTTCTCCTTCTAGTATATCGTCGAATTTAACGGAAGAATATTTCATTACCGATTTGTCGGGGGTATGAACTTTACAAAAAATTCCATCCTTTTTTAATTCAAGGATAACACTCTTTTCTACCGTTTTCAATCTTCGCAAAAGGGTAATTAGATTTGCTGTACTTGTGATTCTAAGTCTCATATTTTATCTTTTCTAAGTTTTACTACTGTTTCTTTTTTAAATTTCATCTTCCTGTTCTATTTCTTCGATTTTTTCCTCCTCTTCCTCTACCTGGAATATTTCTATTCCATTAATTTGGCTTTCCTCGAAAAGACTATTCGATATTTTAGTCTGCTTTGTTTTTGAGATCTTTTCTAGGTTTTTGCACACCTGCTTGTAGTTTTTCTCCTGCTCCTTTATGTCCTTCTTTAGTTGTGCTATTTTCTTTTTTATCTCCTTTATATCTTCCTCCGTTTGCTTTATGTGTTCGACACTTAGCTTGACTATTTCTATCTTCTGAAGTCTAAGGGATATCCAATTTTCGAACTGGGAAACAAAATCTACTATCTCGTTATTGTTCCTTTTCTTCGCTATCATGAAATTTAGAAACTTCAACTTAGCTTCTAAGAAAGCCAACTCCCGGGAGAAGTCCTGTTCATCTTTTATTATTCTCTTTAGCTTAACCAACTCTAGATGAGCCCTGAAGTGGTCTAGGTAGTCCTTAACTGAGGGGAAATCCATAACATTCCCATCCTTAACAAAAATAACATCCTCCTTAACTATGATCTTAGTTAATTTAGAAACTGAAGAAACCGTCTCTTCGAATATTTCCGGACTCATTCCTCTGAAGGAAACTATTAGATCACATTTACTCTGTGATCTATTTTCTATCCTGTAGTCGTGACCCATTCTATCCAGTTTATCATCTAGCTTATTGATAAAACTGTCATATCTCATAACTGGAGGTAAATCGAAAATTCGAATCAACTTCTTGTTCTTGTCAACCTCAAATCCACTCTCTATTAGCCATGAACTTTCCTCGTTCATCCATCTGGTTATCTTTCCAGAAAAGTCCTTAAAGTAAGGCTTGAGCAATTTAGGTGATCCTTGAAGATATTCTAAAACGTCCTCCATCTTTCTTGGAAGTATATTACTTCTATAGCCAACTGCTATACCAACGACATGGGTTAATAGTCCAACGGGAAATTCTACATGGATCCAATCGTGACCTCCCTCCTCGTTCTTAATATTAAGATCCGAGTTTTTTGAAATGATATCCTTAATTCTTTGATTTATTCTTACTGACGTGTATCTGGGAGCTGAAGGACTGGGATTTACAGGAGATCCAAAAAAACCATCCCCTTCTAGAACTCCATATGAGCACCCAAAAGGTCTAGCTAACTTGGATATCGCTCCAGCTAAAGAAGAGTCCCCGTGGTGATATAATCCAGTTTTAATTACTTCCCCTACTAATCCGATCGTTTTATTAAACCTAGATGGGGAATTTTCTAATATTAATCTCTGAACTGGAGTTAATCCATCATAGAAATTTGGGATTCCCCTGCTTTGTAAAACATACAGTGCGTACGTACGATACTGTCGGTTTATTTGATCCGATATATTAATGTGACTCATTTTTATGATTACGATTTTCTCAAGAATATTATAATTGACTCCATGAATACTCCAAAGGTGCTTTGGATAAATGGATAAAAGATTAGATTAAACCATATTGGCATTTCACCGATGGGTCCAATCTTACCAATAAAGGTCAATGTCCAGAAAATAGAAGCCCCCATCCAAAATCCAAAACACATTACGCATGTTATTAGTTTGTAAAGTAGTGGAGCTTTTACAGCTGTCCAGTTTCTAAATTTCTCGAATATGGATCCATTAACTACAGTGGTAGTTATACAGAATCCAAAAAATAACATTAAGATAATAAATTCCATCATTCAAATAATTCTAGTGCTTTAATTTGTTCATCGCTTAGATCCTTGGGGATCTTTATATAGGTTTTAACAAGGATGTCACCGTTTCCGATTCCATTAAATTCAGGAATTCCTTTACCCTGTAATCTAAATAATTTTTCAGAAGAAGTCCCTGCCGGTATTTTTATTCTTAGAGTTGATCCCTTTAGATCTGGTATATCTACTGATGTTCCTAAACAAGCATCCTTAAATGAAAGGTACTTGTCATGAATAAGGTTTGTTCCATCCCTCCGGTAAACTGGATGTACATATTCCTCTACGTTTATAATTAAGTCTCCGGGGTTTGCTGGGGATTTTGCCCAATCACCCTTCCCTATTACTAGATAGGAAACGCCACTTATAGATCCCTTTGGTATTGAGGTTTCTATTTCTTCTTCTTTCCTAATTAGACCTGTTCCTCTACACGTGGAACAATTATTTCTAGAAACACTACCACTTCCTCTACATGTATGACAATCCTCCTGCATTACTATTTCTCCGAAAGTGTGCTGGACTGTTCTATTAACTCTTCCCATTCCACCGCAAGTAGAGCAGTTTACGGTTTCCCCGTTTTCTGCTCCTGTACCTTTACATGGATCACATTGGATATTCCGATTTATTCGTATCTTCTTGATTGCACCGGTCATCATCTCTTCTAGTGTAACCGAAACATATGCGTTAAGATTTCTTCCTCTGTTTATCATTGTTTCCTTAGCGGTTTGTCTACCGGTAAAGAAACTAGAGAAATCCCCAGTTTGAAATGGGTTTGTATTCTGCCAGTTCCAGTTTTGTCTTGATCCGGAGAATGGATTATCATAAGATGCTTTCTTGTCCGGATTGGATAGGGTCTCGTATGCTTCAGAAATCTCCTGGAATTTTTCCTTTGCCTCCGGAGTATTTCCTGCTTTATCTGGGTGATGCTTATGAGCAAGCTTTCTGTATGCTTTTTTTATCTCGTCCGCGGTCGCATTCTTTGTTATTCCCAATATATTATAGTAGTCCTTCTGCGACATCATTAAGCTTTAAATGTTGATCTGAAAATATCCTGTATTCTAACAAAACCTTCGGTTTTTTCCAGACCATCCCTGTTTTTCCATTTTTCTTTTAGTTGTTTAGATAACTCGATAACCTCAGAACAGATCTCATACTTTTCCAGTCCCTCCCAATATTTTAAAACCCTATCACTAAACCCATCTATTTGATTTTCATTCTCAAATATAAAAATGAGTTCTATTGGCTGGGTTCTTAATGTACTAAGAAACATATCTTGGACCGATCTCTCTATGTGCTTTTTTAGAATGTCGTATTGAGGGTGTCTAACTGGGGATTCCTCTCTTTCTAATCCGAATTCATCATCGTTATTCTCAAACATTACTTCCAGATTCTAATTTTTTCTTCACTGAGTTGTAAAAATCAACGTCAAATAAATCGATAACGTCTTTTACTAACTCATCAACTTTTTCCTCTCCGTAAGTTTCGATTAGATATTCATATTTAACAGATGCTTCCAGAGAACGATCTATTCGATACTTAATCTGTGCATTCATATCCTGGTTATTCACCTTCTGCTCAAATTCTTCAAGCTCTTTAGAATTTTTTGACTTCATATAGCAGTTCCTTTTCTTTTATGTATTTAAGTAAAGCTAAATCTTTCATTTTAACTTCAAACTCTATATCGATATCAAGTCCATAAGTTTCGGGGGATTCCCAAATCCAATCAGAATGCGCTACTTCTTTAGCAGAAGAATCCTCGAAGATTTTTCTAGAATCCGAATAGTGTGTTATAGGAACAATACCCTTTGGCCAGGTGCTAACACACAATTCCAGTGCATCACGCTCGCTAAGAGAGGATGGGTTACATTTATTATGTAGATAATCAAATGTTACCGGGATACCAATTCTTTTATGGACCATCTCGTAAAGATCCTCTGCATGGAATTGGGATTTCTTGTCATCGACTTCTAAGACTAGCCTGGCTTTTACTGAATCGGGAAGCATCTCGTAATTACGACAGAATCTGTCTGCTGCATCCTCCTTTGTTGGCTTCGTTGTGTTGATGTGAATATTGATAGGATACTTGTGACTTCTGTCTAGACCCATGAGGTCAAATATTTCAGCATGCTGAGAAAGTTCCTTTATCGCCTTAGTTACAACATCAGGACGTTCGGATGCAAGAACTCCGTATGGTGATGGATGGAATGTTATTCTCTGATCATACATCTTTGCGAAAAAACCACATGCCTTTAAAACTGAAGCTATTAAGTCATATTCAGGTAAATCCTTAATCTCATATTCTGAGCACCAGGGAAATATGTCACTCGACATTCGATACATCTGGATTCCGTTGTCGTAATTCCATTGCAAGATTTCTCTTAAATCTATCACATTCTTTAAAGCTAGCTCCGAAGCATATCCTATACCTTTATCTAGAAATGTTTTCTTTACCATTCCTCTGTTAGTAGAGATCTTTCTATCAGAAAGGCTCATATTTATACAACAATATCCGTATCTCCCCATCTATTTAAATTTTCCTAGTTTTTCACCGCATGATTTACACTGATCCATTATTTGACCGTCAATAAGTTTACACCATCCTCCAAAAATACCTTCAGATTTCTGATAATAGAAAGGACACTCTTTTATGGTGTACCCGTATTTTCCATCCTTAAGTTTTTTAAATCCCGATGTTGGTGTATAACAATAGAATCCCTCCGGGATTTGTTTTTTCTTCTTTCTGGGTATTCTATATTTTTCTGATCTCATACACTATAAAAATAACTAATTAATCCGGGTATAAAAAATTAAACATCCGAGCTTAGCCACTTTTTCCTTTCCAGAGAAGATTTCCCGAATGCCATTTCTAGATTCGTCTTTGCTTTGGTGTCATCCTTTATAGATATTATCCTTTTGTTTTTCATGACGTGATCCCAGTCATCCAAAGATAAGGATCCCAATCCTTTAAGATATCTAATAGCTCCTCTTTCGCTTTTAGATACATTCTTTTTGAATTCATCCAATGAATAATAATATCTCTTCGATCTATCGCCAACAGTAACTAATGGGGTTTCTAGGAAACTAACCCTTCCTTCCTTAATCATCCATGGGAACCACATATAGAAAAGATTTATTAAAAGGGAAGTAATGTGAGCTCCATCTGGATCTTGGTCTGTAGCTATTACTACTTTATCGAAGGGGCAATTCAATGATTGATCTGCCGGATCAAGATTTAATATCTGCATCAGTTCAAGAATCTCTCTATTATCAGATAGATCGGATAAGCTTCTAGCATTTTTTATTTTTCCTTTAAGTGCATAGACGCCGTCTTTCTTTGGATCTCTCTTCTGAAGGATTGATCCCATCGCACTGAGCCCCTCAACAATAAAAAGATTATCAGCTCTTCCTGAAGTAGGAGGAAAATATTTATTGGAATGTTTTATCCTAATTGACTTCTTCTCTTTCCTTATTTTCTTTAATGCTGTTTCTTTCTTCCTATCGTCAACCGATTTCTTTATTTTCTTATATGTCTCGCTTCTAAAGAACTTACTTAGCGATCCGTCAAAGTTTCTTATAATGGTTGGTTCTACCTCCTCCCTTTTAGAAACAAATTTTGTTTTGTTCTGGTCTCCAAATCTAACTATCCTTGGGGACATGTTTAATATGAGAAGAGTATCATAGAAATGATGACCTAAAGAATCCTCTAATTCCCCGTTTATTTTGTCGTATATGATCTTTTGGTGTATACCCGTACATAAAGCACTATTAACAAAAGAAAATGAGCCAGAGTCTTGCTTTTTCTCCCATATCAATAATTCACCAATGGGGGTTTTTGCGGACCAGTCTGGTTTCAATTCTGATGAAATCATTTCGGTCTTCCCGTCCCATATAAATTCTATCTTAAGTGACGAAGTCTTTTCCTCGGTTTCTAAAACCCTTTTTCTCAAACAAAGGTATGTTCGAATAGTAGCATAATCCCATTTTGAATTATCAAAAACACTGGAGTTAGGAACGAATCCCACCCTTGTTCCAGTAGACTTTCCCTTAGTTTTTGTCTTTATAGAGGGTTTAGCCGATTTAAAATTATTCCAGACCTGGTAATAAGTTTCTTTGTTGTTTGTTGTTTCTATCTCGAACATGTAAGAAAGAGCGTTGACCAAACTAACCCCCATACCATTAGTACCAACGATAGATTCATCTATGTTATCGTTATCAAAGTTAGATCCAGCTCTTAACATAGAAACCGCTGTTTCTATGTTGCTCATCCCACTTTTTTTGTTAATGGTAGATCCGTTCGTAAATCCGTCACCAGTATCGGTAATTGAGATTGAATTATCTTTAGATGAAACCTCAACCGTTATCTTCTTCATCGGGGTCTGCATTCTCTTAGCTTCATCAACGGAATTAGCGAAAACCTCATCAAATAATTTGTACATCCCTATAGAATGTTCCTTAGTCACTGATTTTATAAATCCGTCTCCTATTATTGGGATTATCTCTTCGCTTCTTTTAACAGATCCCACATACATAGTGGGTCTTTTTATAATGTGTTCAAAGTCTGTTAATACCTCAATTGTTTTGTTTACCTTATTAGAAGCCATTTTTTATTTCCAGTTTTGGTTTAATTCGTAGCTAATCTTATATCATAAAAAAAGCTCCAATACTAATATTGGAGCTTCCGAGTTATGTTTCATTTAGATTTATTTAGAGGGAGTAAAAAATACTTCATCTACTTGTTTAGGCTCTAGATAAACCGTGTAGTATTCCATTTCTGATTTACTAGCTTCAGCTTTTCTTTTCTTTGAATCCGGAATTGCTATAATATAGTCCTTACCTAATTTATTAATTACACCCTTAACAATAAATTCTGAATCTACGAATATATTGATAGCATCAGTGTATTCCTCTTCTTCCGGTCTATCTGCTCTTTCTACTCTACTTCCATATAAAGCATATTTCCTTTTAGCCATTCTGTCTCTTTCGATCTGAACGTCATCTCTTACATATTGAGGAGCGTTCTTACCTTGTGTAGGGATTTCAGCAATAACGATTATTTTTTCGATATCCCCTCTTTCTTGGTCCTCCAATAATCTAGTTATAGTAGAAACAAGTTCAGGAGCTTTTACCATCATAGCAGGCTTAGTATTATTACTCTGCATGAAAACTGTCTCGTTATAAATAGGAATTCCTCCTTTTACCTCATTTTCTTTTACTAGGAAATTAGAAAAAGATTCAAATTCTAAAAGATGTATCATTTTATACTATTTTTATAGTATATATCCATTATACATTCTTTAAACCTTGCATTTGCTGAAGTGCCTGCATTTGTTTTAGTTTTTTCATCTTTTCTTCAGCACCTCTTTTATAAAAGTCCATATTCTTAAGGAGTCTCTTCTGTTCTTCTGGTAGAATATCTTTAAAGAAGGGAGCATTTAAAATGGCCCCTGTTTTTTCCAAAGAAATTTCAGGATTTCCTATGTAATATGCGGCTAGTGAATATTCATCCAGAAGTCTCCACTGCCAGATCTCCGGTTCTATAAAGAGTATATCCCCCGTACCCTTAGTTTTTATTGCAACGTCTCCATAGGCAAAAGATACAAGGTGTCTTCCCTGATCTCTTAACTTTCTCATAGTGTGGAAGACTGCTTCTAATCTAGCAGGTCTGTACTCCCAAGCTCTGGAATATAGATCAATCACCTCCGAATCCGGTTTACCTATTCTTTCGCTAATTTTAGCTATCATATACATGGAATAATAAACCTCCTCTTCCCATCCTTTCATATCAACTCGCTTCTGATATGATTCTATGGCCTTTTCCAGTTGATTTGCATCTCTATAACTTTGCGCGAGATAGAACATGTACCTCTCATTATCTGGTTCTTTAACTAAAGCATCCTCTAGAATCTTAGCATCGTTTGAATATTTCTCCTCCAAGCTACCAGCTCTTTTTAGAGGTGAAATATCAGCCATAACATAGCATCCTCTGATAGGAACCTGTGTTACCTCTATTCTTTCCTCATCTAAATATAAATATTCATGAAGAACTCCTTTGTAAACCCAATTTTGATCGGACTTTACGATCTGTGCTCTGTTGTACTGTAATTGGTTTAACTTATACATTAGCTGATAGCAATCTGGCTTGGTGTCCAAACCTGCGAAAGGATTTACTGTAGGTAATTCACTAAAGAATGTATCATCGGCATCGATTATCCATCTGTAGTCACATTTATTCTTAGCCAGGTTTAAGCTCTCGGTTCTATTAACTTCAAAGTTAACCCAAGGTCTTTCGTGTAATTCACCAGGAATTCCCAGATCGTCCATGGTTGCTTTGATAACCTCTTTGGTTTTATCGCTGGATCCAGTATCTACTATTACCCAGTATTCTATATAAGGTGCAACAGCTCTCAAGCATCTCTCCATCGTGTCTTCCTCGTCTTTTACGATCATAACAAGACACAAGCTAATTGTTTGTTTCCCTGTGTTGTTTAAAGGACTTTTCATAGCTACCGGAGAAATCATGCTCTTCATAGGAACCGGACTCTTTTTCTTCATTTTGCTCTTTGCCATTATTCTTTGTTTATCTGTTTATAATTATATCCTAGTGATTCGGTTTTGCTCCTCTTTTTTTTGAAATATTTGTTTCGATTACTTCCCCCATTTTATCAAACATTATATTGAAGTAGTAGTTTGGACTTAGATCTACTCTCATTCTCTTCTTGCTCCTATCTTGGGTTCTTATCTGGATATCATGATTAGAAAAATCAACACCATCAAAAACCCATAATTTCAAATAGAAGTAATTGCTGTCATAAACTCGATAGCTAATAGCTTCAGTCTTTAGAGTTATCCTTAACGTAAAGAAATATTTTCCCGTTATCTTCAATTCTAAAAAACAAATACTATCGGAATTTAAATTAGATAGTATTATTTTACCAAAGTTAGCTACATATAGAGAATTTTTAGAATCGATTTCGTGCCTATTTAGAACAACACCATTGTGTTCAAGAATGCTATAAAAATCATCGTTAATATTATCGGATTCTAGATATAGATTAAGAAGATAGGACATCTCGTTAGTCTCAAAATCTTTAACATTCCTTATCTCTGCTTTTCCTGAATTTCTTAGATAGCTTACAAGATTATCAAAGATGTCTCTTAAGATAATTCTCCTCCGATTATCATCGGTCTTTTTCTTATTTAGAATATTCCTTACGGAATTTACAAAGTCTCCACTAGTGGTGCTCATTTATATGATTTTACGGAATTACTTTTTCTTCTTAGTAAGTCCCAGTTTTTCAACAACTTTAGATAGTACTTTATCCTTCCCTCCCTCTGCATCTATTTTTAGAAGTTTTCTACTTCTCTTATAAAAGTCAACTAATGGGAATGTCTTATCGTGATATTCTTTGAATCTGTTTTCTATAACCTCATCGCTGGAATCATCCTTTCTGTCCTCCTTCTTCGCTCTTTCTTTTATCCTTTCCTTTGCTATCTTTTCATCAAGGTCAAGAAATATTGCGTGATTTAAACCAAGTCCCATCTTACCAAGAATAGAATCAAGCTTTTTAGCTTGTTTAATTGTCCTCGGAAATCCATCAAAAATAACACCCTCCGAAGGATCTATATTCTTTAGTTCGGAAACTAGCATTTTAACTATCATTGAATCGGGTACAAGGTCTCCACCAGCTATTATTTTTTTAAGCTCCTCGTCATCTGACTTTCTAATCAGATCGCCAGTAGATATATGATTGATCCCATAATCATCTTGAAGAACTTTTGCTAGTGTTCCCTTCCCTGATCCGGGTGCCCCTAAAATGACGAGAACTTCCCCTTGACTATCGGGAAGTTCTCTTTCATTTAAAAATTGTTCGAAGTATTTTATTTGTCCCATTTAAAAAATCTTTATGATCCGCAAGCAAGACAATCATCAGGATTGTCTAAGCTACAAACTATATCAGACATCATATTTTCTGCTGCCTTACTTAGTTCTTCGCTTGTCATGCCAAGCATATCTATCTTCTCCTCGGGATTTTCTTTTACCGGTGTTGGAATTTTTTCCTCTGATGTTTTCAAAGATTTCTTTGCTTTTTCCATATCTATACCTAAGCCAGCAATTGCATCTACCGCTGATTTAGTTCTTAGATAGTACATTCCTGTTTTTAGCCCCAATTCCCATGAATGGAAATGCGCCGATGTTAATTTAGCAGCATTAACATTCTCTATAAAGAGATTTAGTGACTGTGATTGGCAAATAAATTTACCTCTACCTGCAGACATATCTATTAGATCTTTCTGTTTGATCTCCCATACCGTCTTATACGTTTCTCTGACTGCCTCTGGTATTTGAGGTATATTCTGAACGGATCCCTTGTGGAGGATAATCATGTTCTTCATATCATCATTCCAGAGTCCCAATGAAATAAGATCTCTAACTAGATGTTTATTTACTAATATAAATTCACCACTTAATGTCCTTCTGGTATAGATGTTAGACGTGAAAGGCTCGAATGCCTCGTTATTACCCATTATCTGTGCAGTAGAAGCTGTTGGCATTGGTGCCAGAAGCAAAGAATTTCTTGCTCCGTGTTTCATTACATCCTTTCTTAATTTAGCCCAATCCCATCTTCCAGATAGAGATGAATCATCAAATCCCCAAAGATTAAATTGGAATTGTCCTTTAGAAAGTGGTGAACCATCAAATGATTCATATTTGCCATCTTTTTTAGCAAGATCAACAGAGGCTGTCATAGCAGCAAAATAAATTGTCTCGAATACTTCCTCATTTATTTTTTTAGCTTCTAGACAAGTAAATGGAATACCCATAATTGCGAAAAGATCTGCTAGACCTTGAATACCTATACCTATAGGTCTGTGTCTCATATTGGATCTCTCTGTCTCTTTAGTTGGGTAATAATTAACATCTATAACCTTATTCAGATTAATCGAAGTTTGATAAGCTACATCATAAAGTGCTTTGTGATCAACCTCACACTTACCCCTAGCTATTTTGGAAGTTCTATTGTCTGTTGATTTTAAGAATTTATTCACCGGGATTGAAGCTAGATTACACACTGCTTGTTCATCCTTATCTGTATATTCCAAGATTTCAGTACAAAGATTAGAACTTTTTATAGTTCCTAAATTCTGCTGATTTGATTTTTTGTTAGCAGCATCTTTGTAGAGCATATATGGAGTTCCAGTTTCGATTTGTGAATCTATAATCTTAGTCCATAAGTCCCTAGCTTTGATAGTCTTTCTAGATTTTCCGGAAAGCTCAGCCTCCGTGTATGCTTTCTCGAATTCATCTCCATATAATTCCCATAGTCCAGGAACATCAGAAGGTGAAAATAGTGACCATTCGCCATTCTCCTTAACCCTCTTCATAAATAGATCCGGAGTCCATAAAGCTAAAAATAAATCTCGAGCTCTAAGTTCTTCCTTACCTGTGTTTTTTCTAAGATCTAGAAAAGACTCAATGTCAGCATGCCATGGTTCTACATAAATAGCAAAAGATCCTTTTCTCTTACCACCACCTTGATCAACGTATCTTGCTGTTTCATTAAATACCTTTAGCATCGGAACTATCCCATTAGAAGTTCCGTTTGTTCCTTTGATATAAGATCCGGTACTTCTAACATTATGAATTGCAAGTCCAATTCCACCGGCATTCTGTGAGATAACAGCAACATCAGATAATGTCTTATAAATTCCAGGAATGGAATCATCGGACATCATCAAAAGGAAACAAGATGACAATTGGGGTTTTTTAGTACCTGCATTAAACAACGTAGGTGTTGCGTGTGTCATTAGATGATTAGAAAGCAATTCGTATGTTTTAATAACATTCTTCATGTCATCACCCCAAATACCAACCGCTACTCTCATGTACATGTGCTGTGGCGTTTCTGTGGTCTCACCGTGGGTTTTTAGTAAGTAACTTTTTTCAAGAGTCTTAAAACCAAAGTACTCGAAATCGAAATCCCGCTCATGTATAATGGCTCCATCCAACTTCTGCTTGTTCTTCATAACAACTTTGTAGGTCTCATCATTTATAAGACCAGCAGGCATATTCGTTTCTGGATCAATGTAGTTATAAAGAACCTCTATGGTTTCTGAGAACTTCTTCCTAGTTGTTTTATGTAATCTCGAAACAGCTATTCTTGAAGCTAATATCGAGTAATCAGGGTGATTTGGTATAAGAGATGCTGCAGTTTCTGCTGCAAGATTATCTAACTCCTGAGTAGATATCCCATCATAGATACCAGCGATAACTTTTTGCGCAATCTCTAATGAGTCTATATGATCAGGATTTAGGCCATATGTCATTTTTTTAATTCTATTGGAAACTTTTTCGAATCTAACGGGTTCCTTAGAACCGTCTCTTTTTATTACAAACATTTATCTTAGATTATTATTTTTAAAATTCGGCGTCAAAATCAAAAGCATCCTCTGCCTTGTTCATCACCCCTGCTTTTTGATATTCGCCAACTCTCTTTTCAAAGAAATTTGTTTTTCCTTGAAGCGAGATATTCATCATGAAATCGAATGGATTTTCTGAGTTGTACATTTTAGAACATCCTAAATCAACTAGGAGTCTATCTGCAACAAACTCTAAATACTGTTTCATTAAATCTGAATTCATACCAATCAATCTTACTGGAAGTGATTCGGTGATAAACTCTTTTTCGATCTCAAGAGCACTGATTATAATTTCTCTTATCCTTGCTTCGCTTACTTTGTTAACTAAATGATTATTGTGAAGCATTACTGCAAAGTCACAGTGCATACCCTCATCTCTAGAAATTAATTCATTAGAGAAGGAAAGACCGGGCATAAGTCCTCTCTTTTTAAGCCAAAATATAGAGCAAAAAGATCCGCTGAAAAATATTCCTTCAACTGCAGCAAAAGCTACCAATCTTTCCTGAAAATTGGGTGACTCTACCCATTTCAAAGCCCATTCCGCTTTTTTCTTTACCGCTGGAATTGTTTCAATTGCGTTGAATAAGCGGTTCTTTTCCTCAGAATCATTAATATAGGTATCTATAAGTAATGAATATGTCTCTGAATGTATGTTTTCCATCATAATCTGGAATCCATAGAAAAACTTAGCCTCAGTATATTGAACCTCAGAAACAAAATTCTCAGCTAGGTTTTCGTTTACTATACCATCAGAAGCAGCAAAGAATGCTAAAACATTCTTAATGAAATACCTTTCATCATCAGTTAACTTATTTCTCCAGTCATTCAAATCCTGAGCTAAATCTATCTCCTCTGCAGTCCAGATGCAAGCCTGTTGTTTCTTGTACATGTCCCAGATGTCATGATGCTCGATTGGGAATAAAACGAAACGGTTTTTGTTTTCCTGTAAAATAGGCTCAGGTAAAGAATATAATTCCTCCATAGTTAACTTCTAATTTTTAATTAATAATTGTTTTCTTGTCTTCTGATATTCTCCTTGTTTTTGGAGAGGTAATAGTTGTAAAGCTCTTCAGCGGTCATCCCGACAGAGGCCATCATATTGAATATGAAATGTTGAATATCGACTAGTTCCATCTTTAGTTCTTTTACGTCATCTTCCGATAAATCGGATATTTTCATTTCATAAGCTTTCTTATGGTTGCTCTTCCAAGGTTTCCATACTGCGTTGCCTATAGATGTCTCACCATTATTAGATACTCCACCTAAGGCATCGTATGCCTCTGATATTTCGTCCTCGATGGCTCTGGTGTTCCATAGCCAAAAGTCTTTAATTTCTCCGAGAGTTAGGTCATCAAACTTGTAACCATAAACCCTCTCTTGGGTGTTTTTCTGAAGGGACATCAACTTCTCCAGGTGGTGTGTGGACGTTACGTAGTCATTCTCAACGAGAAGATCTTTACATTGGTTGTCTATATTTGCCATAATTGTGATTTTTGACTAGGTTTGTGTCTAGGCCTAAATCCACCGGGTTTTTTATATATCAAAAGACCCTTGAGATCGGAGGCCTTAGAGCGTTAATTTTTTTCTTTTTCTAATAACTTTTCTAACTTGTCAATTTCGATCTGTAACTCTAACATTCGATCCTTCGTTTTTCTTCTTCTAGAGTACAAATCTTTAATGATAGTTCTTAATATTGGACTCTCGTCGTCCCCTCCAAAATATGCTCCTGATGCTGTTTTAGACCAGGTTTCTTTTGGATTAGATGGGTTCTTTCCTTTATAAACTTCTGGAGATATCCCCCACTGTACCATGGTGTTTGGGTATAGAGAGGCAAAGTCATAACAAGCTATCCATTCATGTAATCCTTTAGTTGGTTCCTTTACGTAACCTCCCGCAAATTTAACGTGTACCTCTTCCTTCCTTTCGTCGGTAAAAACTTGCTTACGGTCCAGGAATTTTCTAAGCATCATAATTTCGGTAGACCATACAGGGGAAAGAGCACGATTTATTTCAACTCCCGAGATCATTGCGATCTTAAAGAAAGTTTGCATGGTTTTAAGCTTGGTGTCAATATAATGAACCAGCGCACAGTCAACTGCGTTATAATAGATGAAGTCCTCAAAATTCGATTGGTATAGATCTCTAAGAGTTCCGTTGTATTCTATCTTTTTGAATCCAACAGCCTTATCGGCAACATAATCTAATCTATTACTCTCCTTAATCTTAATAACTCTGTCCCATTTTTTATAGATCTCAAGGTAATCGACCATGAGTAAGTGCATAGGTAACTGTGCTTTCCCTATCAGATAATTTCCAGGGGAGATCATCTTAGGATCAACTCCTATTCTCTTAGCTCTATTTAATAGATAAGGCCAGTCATATCCTAACCAGTTCCAACCGGTTATTACTGGCATACGAGGACCAAGCTCTCTAAAAAATGTGTAGAGCATATCATACTCGGATGGGAACTGCTTGTATTTAAATGACCATTCGTCACCAGTTCTTTCAAAATACGAATTTATCTTCTTATAGATACTAGCTTGTTGTTCCGGTGTTAGTGGATCAAGACCAAGAACTATTATCTTATTCTTGTCTGTAGCAATTCCTATAGAAAGAACCCGATTTCTTGCGTTCTCTGTATCTAAAGCTGCTGCCATATCCTCCGTTATCTCAACCTCAATATCGACAAAGTATTTTCTAGGGGTCTGATACTCCCAAAGAGGCTTGGTCAATTCTTCCGGGGAATCTATAAGTATCTGAGCCATTCTATACTTATTGTATTTCTCGGTCTTCGTTTTCTTTACCGCCTCTCCTGTCCAATTCGTCCATTCTTTGTCCCTTTTTGGATCATTAGGACTGCACTTCTCCCAAATAAATCTGTCTTCCTCCTTAATGGGGACTTCTAAAAAAGCCAATTCTCCCTCTTCGTTAAAGTGGGATACTTTTAGATAACTTCCCTTATTTTCTATGTCTATGATCATTTAAAAAGCGATTTTCTTATTTGTTCTATCCATCTATCTTTCTTATGTTCCGGGTGAATATATACTATTAGATGAAAAATTTAAAAAATTTCGGCAATTTCCTATTTGAGTGGATAGATTCACCTGGAAGCGTTGATGTTCCGGGTCAGGCCAGTGAAGTGAAGGTAAATTCCAGAAACTACACATCAGCAAATCCGCAAATGCCAGAAGTTATTGATGCAATGTACGAAGCAGCGGAGGTAAATATGTTTCTGGATAAAGAGGGAAAATCTGAAGCTTTCAACAAGTTTCTAAAAGAAAAGACAAGATCTGGGTCAGAGGTAACGGATTATATCAAGGGCGCCTTTAGAGAAAGGGCAAAACCTAAAAAGTAGTATCCTCTAGATATTTAATAAGCTTCTTGTCTGTAGGAGAAATATCTCTCCTTCCATTTATGAATATCTCCCAAGAATCTTTTCCGTATTTTCCTATTCCAGGAAGCTCTGATATATCGGAAAAACCACTATTCCATTTCTGGCTGAGATTCTTTATTCTTGTTGCTTTAATATTCTGAAATCCGGTTGTTTTTATGACCTCTGCTAAGACTTTAAGGTCAACTCCAGATGCAGATATGGGATTTGGAATAAGTTCAAATACGGAGCTTAAAATCGGTCTAACCTGTTTATTATTAGTCTGGTTTAGAAGGATGCAGCAAACAAGCATTCTCCATGGTGAATCGATGTACTCCTCCTGTATAAGAATCTCTCTTTGTTTAATTTCCATGACATAAAGATAATAAATTGATGCGTATATTAAAAATAAAAGCGCACGCACGTATAGAGGATTTTTTTTAAAAAAATTACAGTTTTTCTTTTTTCCCCCGTATTAGTGTTCTATATTTGAAATGTAAATCAATTAAAAAAATAGAAATTATGAAAACAAAAAACATCTTCAGCAAAGTAACAGGATTGGTAATCGCTCTTACTTTTTTCTTCAGCACTTCTTTTGCAGGTAACGGTACAGGTAATAATAAACCGGTCGACAAAATGAAACAGATCCAAGACTCGGTAGAGATTGCTTTGGAAAACCACTACGGAACTAATTTCACATTAGATCCATCTCTAAAAGAAGGAGCCATCAATTACGCAAGGGGTCAGGAATTCATTAAAGGACAAGGTCACATCAACAGCCGTCTTTATGGAGATTTCGATTTGGTTAATTCCTTGGAAGCAAGCTTTTTCTCAGGAAGTGCCATTAAAACAATTCAAAGACCCGAATTTGGGAACTACTTCGAATTATACGGAACTCCTAAAAATTTCTGGGTAGAACAGGTTAAGATCGGGGAAACATACTACGTTGTAATCACCATCGAATAAAAACAATTCCACACAAAAAAAGGGAATCCTTAAGGATTCCCTTTTTTTTGTGGGTTTTATTATTTTAAGCTTCAGTGTCTATCTGAATAGCAAACTCGAATATCACCTGGCGAAGAGTATAATCCTCTGCATAAACTGTATCGTCCTGGCTTACGAATTTTATGACATCTTTAACATCACCCGGAATTACGGATGTACCTTTTATATCTAATGATATTTTTCTCCAAGCTTCCTTCTTGTCCATGTTATCTGCTGGCTGGATATTTGCAGTTTCAGAAGCAGTAATTGTTGCATCCTTAGATAAAGTTTTAATGAAATCTGCTGCTGCGGTTGCTCTATCTTTACATAGTTGCGTATTAACATCTACTGTTCCCTCTTTAGAAGCATAACCGTTTACCGTTACTTCTTTGATTGAGGTAAAGTTTTGCTGGATAGCAGCATAGATTGCTTTTTTACCAGTTTCGGTTAATTCATATTTACCCTGAGAAAAATATGCACCGTTATAGTCTGTGATCTCAATTTTCTTCTCGCTGTCTGGTGCTTTAGTTGGGATTGTTACAGGAACAACGTCAGTAACATTATAGGATGTTTTACCCTCCACAATATCCTCTACCGAATAGAGTACAAGATTTACATATCCAATTTCCTTACTGACAGACAGTCCATTATCGGCGGTAGACAATTCAACCACATCACTCCCGGTAGCAAAATCATCCTGTGCCGGTGTTACTGGATTAGCGAATGTATTTAGCTTCCATTCGAATTTTGTAGACCCAGATGTATTGGTTATAAATATCTGTTTGTCATAAGCTCCATCAACCAGATTACCTTCCTTATCTATGTTAAGTTGAAAAGGTCCTTTACCAGCTTTTTTCTGTTTAGCGTAAGACTTAGATTTTCTTGCCTCTGCATTAGCTAGATTGATTGCTGTTAGAAGGTCAGTTAAGAGTACCTTATTTCCATTTTTCTTAGCAGCTTCCACTGAAGTTGCTGGTATAGAATCACATTTTACCAATCCTGCCGTTACCCCTGTAATTTTCATTTTATTGGAAGCTACTGCACATTCTTCTAGATAAAGTTTTAGATTCTTAGTTTCGATAGAATCTGAAATTATTGATCCCAAAGCATCCCCTAAAGCAGTAACTACAGCCTCCGGGTTTACAGAGTTTTGTTTAGCCATTAATTCAATAGCTGCTAAAGATTCCTTCACCAAAGTTTTAGTTTTTGCTTGATCAAGGTCAATTCCCTTAGTTTGGGTAAATGCGTTTAGTGATTCCATAGCTTCAGAAAAGCTATAACCTTCTTTAATCATTCTTGCAGACTCGATCAAGAAATCTGCGAAATTTAATACTGGTCTTGCCATGATAATTATTTTATTTTAGTTTTAAAATTGTCATTTATATATCACAGAAAAACTAAAAAATTTCGGAATCTAGTAAATTAGAGGACTGTTATCTTTTTTGATCCGGTTTTAGATCTTTCCGGAATTTTTACCTCGAGGACCCCATTTTTCATTTCAGCTGAAGCTCCTTCAGGGTCGAACGATTCAGATACCAAATAGGTGCTCTTACCCTCCAGCGACCAATTCCCCGATTTCTTAATCTCTAGAATAAGTTTACCGCTTTCAAAAGAAACCGAGATATCATCCTTAGATAAACCAGGCAAAGGAAATTCTATTCTAAGGTTTCCGTCTATTACCTCCGTCTTGTATGAGTTCTTAGATGCTCCAGATTTTAAAGATATGATGCTATCTAAAATGGAATCGTTTAGTGTAGATGATAAAATTGTTGGAAACATGTTTCTAAATTCTTTTGTGTTCATGATTTTTTTTTATTTTTTATTCATCTTAGTACAAAAACAGTTCCACACAAAAAAAGAAGACTAAATGTCTTCTTTCCCCGTATTTTTTATAAATTGGATTGTCAAAATGACATCCTGATTTATTTTTTTCTATTCTTTATAAAATCCATATAAGATATAAGATTCTTACCCTTTTTTCCTTTCTTCTTAGCAGCTGCAGTCCCTGCAGTTAACGTGGTAAATTTATCTCCGCTTCCCGTTTTGCTTGCATCGTAGAAACCAGCATTAGTTCCATCATTGGAAGGGGGTGTTGGATTACCCATACCTGGGACATTACCTAGAGTTGCAAGTCCCGGAGCTGGAGCAGCGGTAGGAGCTGGAGCAGCACCCATATCCTCCATGATCTTATCCTCGTTACATCCCATTTCTTTAAGATACTCCTTAAGCTGCCATTTTTCAACGCAGTAGTTTTTCTCTTCTAACCATTTTCCCATGCACTCGGTCACGCAAGATTCGTTGCACTCGTTTAGTGCTTCTGCAATTTCTGGTTTCTCGTCCTCCATGCAGACTAGGCATCTTCCTTTGGTTGTATTTCCTGTTGGATAAAACATAAGTTTAATCTAATATTTGTTTGATATTATGGGTGAAAATTCTAACAGTGTTACCATCTTCATTCTTTGTTATGTAACCTATAATATCATTGTATATATCGTAGATAGGACCTTGAACCAAAAGTTTCCTGTTTAGATTATCTAGAATCCACTTGTTGTCTATTTGACTAACCTCCTTTGCTCCCCTTCTGGGATTTAGAGGTTCAGTAACGCTATATCCTCCGCAATCACACATATTTATTATCTATAATCTCCTCTATCTTCTTTTCTCTTAAGATATTGCCAGAGATAGTTCAAACCTTTTTTGTAATCTGCTATGCTCTTAAACGGTTCGATAAATTTCTTGATATCATTCCCGCTTCCCTCTGGGGTCTCTTTAGATCTTATAGGGTTATATCTTCTAACTGTTCCGGTCGGATGTATTGTATAAAAAACATCTCCGTGTCCTTTTTCCCTTTGCTTTTTCTTGGTTCTAATAAACTTCATGGTGTTATTTAGATCCTGTTGATGAGATGTTTCCTCTTCAAAACCAAGATCTATGATCCTCTTATATTCTCTGGATTTCCTTATCCTATCCAAATTGATAGATCTACGAGAATCTAATTTATACTCGTCAGCTGGATCGTATTCCTCAAAGTTTACAACGTGCTTCATGTCTTATATATTCTCAGAAACCAATCTGATTTACGGTTAATATCAGTGAGGGAACTCCAGGATAAGCTGCTGGATCTGGCTGTGCAGAACTTGGTGGATCAGCGATTATTTGAATGTTGGTGTCCGTTGTTCTCCACACTAGCTGAATGTAATCCGAATCATATTCAGTCGTAGTAAAAAAATTCCAGGAGGCAATTATTTTAGAAGCATTTGCGTTACCTGAAAGGGTAACCTTACCATTCGACCATGGTATGTCTACTCCGTTTTTTCTAAACCATATATCAACAGTCGCTATTCCGGAACTTGCTACCCTATCTAGCTGGGCAGAAAATTGGATATTATATCTTCCCGGATGTTCTGGTGACATTCTTGTTAAATTACCGCTATCGTCTGTCTTAACTGAAACCCCATATGAAATATCGGTGGATCTAAGAATCATCGGGGTTGCAGTATTAGCAGGGGCGCTTTGATCCAGAATATCATAGAAAGATCCATAAACTCCAGTTCCGGGAACCCATTGATATCCACTCCAAACATATAAATTAGTCTGATTTGGCAGGAAGGCCTGACCTATCTTTGGATTTGATGGAAATCTAGACATGAATTATTTCTGATTGATCCAATCTCTATAATCCTTAAGGTTTTGCAGGTTACCCCTTCCCTTCTTCTTTTGTTTAGAATCGGGATCTAGGAATGGAACTATTTTTCCTGGACCATGTGGATTAAATTTGGGCATGGTATCAGATGGGATAGGTTCCAATGATGTGTTCATTTCTGACTCATCAACATAGTGAGGAAGTCCTTTTTGTCTAGTTTCAGCATATTTTTTAAGCTCCTCTCTGGTCATTCTTTTAGCCAGATTTAAAATCTCCGATCTATATCTCGGATTTAAATCTTCTGGCTCCATCGCACCTATCTTTATAGCGTAGGCCTGACCCATTAATCTTTGCTGTGCTGTACTTCTTGCTGGCATCTTATTTATATTTATTTCTGTCATTATAGTTTTTCTCGTAATCCTTTAGAACTTCAGGATTAGATTTAAGATAGGATATCTCTTTGTTGGTTTTTGGTAAAAGCTCACTAGCTAAACCATTTAATGTTCCCGTTAAAGAATCAGTAAATTCTGGATTAGTTCGGTATGGAGAAAAGTAGTCTATGAATCCAAGAAGCTTAGCTGGGTGATCCTTACTATCCTGAGATATGCTAGGATCATCAAGTTTTCTGGTTACTATAAAAGTTCCGTACCCCTCTCTGCTTCCATCTAAAGGATTTGCGTTTCCCTCTATACCAGTCCATTCTTTCTTTTCTTTGTCTACCGATAGTATTATTCCAGTATGTCCATGTCCAGGATATCCCCCAGTTTTTTTGTCCCGACTAAGATAGCAAAAAACCATTCCTGGTAAAATTGAATCCATGTTCATACCGGGTTTATAATTTACTTTCTTTGATTTAGAATTTTCCCAGTGGTTCTTAACAGCTGCATCCTTAGGGATTTTACTTTTTACGTCGGGAGAAAATGAAGTCTTGGATAATATCCCATGAACGAAAGCTGCACACCAGGGAGCACCAGGATTTACCCCCACACCCTTCTGTAGAGCCTCAACCTCCGGTCCTTTGTTACTACCTCTTGGAGATTCCTCGGCCTGCTGTGATTTGATTGCTGCTTTGAAGCTATCAATTACCGATTGATCTTTCTGTGCAGAACTTTCAAATAGATATTCATTAAAGGATAGAATCCTGACCACTACAATTAGATTTTAGTCTATATATCAAAAAAAAGGACCTACTTTAAATATAGGTCCTTTTGTTTTTTATCCCATTCTTTCTGGGTAATTGGTTTTGAAGCCAGATCCCAATTGGTGTCAGGATCTATAATCTTCTTCTTCCCCTTCTGCCAGTCTGCAAATGTCCAAATAAATCTATTATATCCTTTACCTACAATTTTAAATCCGGTGTCACCGGGCTGTATGGCAATAGGAGATTGTGGTGGAGCATAGAAACTAGTTTCAGCGGAATTAGAGGAGTTGTTCTTCATATTTGTCTTTATCGTATATAACGGCTTCGATTTTGGTTTTTGTTACCTGGAAAGATTCGTAGCCTCCGATGGTACCGTCCATATACTCTGCAACTTTCTTTTCTACTTCGATGACAGAGTCACCGGCAACTAGAAATTCTGCTTTTTTATAAACTGGATCCCCATTCTTTTTTACCTCTCCAGATTCGAATTTAGTTTTAACTACCCAATAGCTCATTTGATAATTTTTTTAGTGATTAAGCTTTATTTTTTGCCTCTTGGATTTCGACTCTTAATTCTTGAGCTAAGTTTTTTAATTCCTGCATAGCTTTTCTTACTCTAGTTCCTGCAGTTGAATTTCCTTTAGCTGAGAATTTCTCAACGTCTCCTTGTGTTTGCTCGATTAGAGCTTTAATCTGTTCGAATTTTTCCATTTTGTTTTATTTTTAATTTGTAATTATACCTATGTATTTATAAAAAGTTTCTTATCTGCTAATAATTAAGGTCATTTTTGACGATCCCTCTTGTACTGCCCAATTGTTACCGAGTTCAGAAAGAGATATTGATTTCATATATTCTAGGTATGAACCCTTTCCGTCATATACTAAGTTATCCTGAATCTCGTCGTATATTCTAATCACTTTTGGATTAATCTGTAGGTAATCATTTACACACTTATAAACATACTTCATCAATCTTGATAGCTCGCCAGATCCCATTTTAAATTTCTGTGAATTCATCTTAGGAATATCTTCCTTATCAGCTGCAATGTCTTCTAGTATTTCTGGCGATATCTCATTTATCGTTAGAACGCAATAGGAATTTTTAGGTCCTTCAATTACTTCACGATCAGAATACTTACCGATAATTAAATGATATGCGTCTGTCTCTCCGCTTTCTTTATCTAGATTAAAGAAATAATGGTAGATATCGGATTCCTTTTTCATTAAGAATGGAAAAGTACCGAATCCGTCGCTCTCGTTCATATGAAAACTAAAATCGATAAATTTGGTTACGAATTTATTCATTTCTATTTATTTATTTTTCTTTTCTAAGTCTTCCAC
>JACCDW010969574.1_pt1 | contig 99277 bp, 86 predicted proteins | sample 7449781 | NCBI WGS metagenome assembly JACCDW01 (sample SAMN15323449, study PRJNA562643) | freshwater metagenome | isolation source: river surface water | place: USA:Blue River Watershed | collected 2017-08-18
ATAATGTTTCTGAATGGGTCCGAAAAGATTTAAGAGCTAGAGGATATAATTTGACATTCGATGATCGTACTAGTGGTCCAATTAATGCAATTTTATTTGACTGGAAGCACGGCTCTATGTGGGGAGGAAGTTCTAATCACGGAGAAGATTATGGTATTGCATGGTAATTTCAATTAGAAATTATTTCATTAGGGATTTAAAATTAATGTCGAATAAAAACAAAATGATGAGTCAAAATAGAAGAAAATTTTTAAGCACTGCAATTTTATCTGCAGGAGCATTAGGATTAAGTGGTAAAGTAATGGCTGGAGAAAATGAAAATAAAAGTCAACTACCAAAATCAATTGATACCTTATTACCAATGAAAGAAGGTGTTGTGCCAATTACAGTAGAGGAACGTAAACAACGTATTGCAAAAGCACAAGCAATAATGGCGAAAGAAAAAATGGATGCCATTTTTTTAGAAGGCACTGCTTCTTGTTTTTATTTTACAGGCATGCGATGGGGACAAAGTGAAAGAACTTTTGGTGTGGTGATACCAGCAAAAGGTGCCATTGCGTATGTCTGTCCAAAATTTGAAGAAGACAGGGCGATGGAATTATTGAATCCGGTTTTTGGTGATGAACTGAGATGTTGGGAAGAACACGAAAGCCCTTATGCTTTAATTTTTGGGATCATTAAAGACAGAGGCGTTCAATATAAAAAAATTGGAATGGAAGAACGTGTGCGTTTTTTCATAGCAGATGGTGTAAAAAAATTAGCTACAGGTTTTGAGATAGTAGATGCAACACCTGTTACTGCTGGCTGTAGAATGTATAAGTCCAAAGCAGAGATTGCATTAATGCAGTATTCAAGTGATATCACAATACAAGCATATAAAGCAGCTTTTGCAACTATTCGACCTGGTATGTCGCAATCAGAATTTAGCGGCAATATTAGTGCGGCATTTAGAAAATTAGGTTATAGTGGTGGGGCATCTGTTCAAGTAGGAAAGTATTCTGCATTGCCACATGGTAGTATTACACCTCAAGTGATCAATGAAGGCGATATCGTAATGGTTGATGGAGGGACAAGTGTAGAAGGTTACGCTTCTGACATCACAAGAACGATTGTGGTTGGCAAGCCGACACAAAGACAGATAGACGTTTGGAATATTGAATTAGAAGCACAAAATGCAGCATACGCAGCCATTAAAATTGGCGCACCATGTGAAGTGGTTGATGCTGCAGCAAGAGCCGTTATAGAAAAAGCAGGATTTAAAAGCAATTATAAATTACCTGGACTTCCACACAGAACAGGACATGGTATTGGCTTAGAAGGACACGAATGGACAAATTTTGTAAAAGGCAACACTACACCAATGGCAGTGGGTATGTGTTTTAGCAATGAGCCAACCATTTCAATTCCGGGCGAATTCGGGATTCGATTAGAAGATTGTTTGTACATCGCCGAAGACGGCCCTCATTATTTTTCAAAACAAAGTATTTCTATTGAACAACCATTTGGATAAATAGTGGATAGCAAGATTCAATTTCAATGTGAAATAAATAATAAAAAAGGAGCTACATTTAGTAGCTCCTTTTTTATTTGTCTTGCCTTAATGGCAATCTACAATCAATTAAAACTATTTGTACAATTGATTGAATAACATTTTATAAGTACTATGTGTTTGTCCTCTAAAAGTAATTTCAGGTCCGTATACAAACAACTTTCCTTTACCAACTTTTGCTTCAAAAGCAGCTACACCATCCTGTAGGTAGGCTTGTCCAAATGCCCATCCACTTCTCAAGGTTTTATCAGAGGCAAACCATGCCAATGGTGTAATGGATCCATTGGCAATTGCAGCAGGCTGTACTTTAAAAACAGGGCTATTGTTAAAATAGACATCCGCTTTATTTTTCATACCCCAGTTGGCTTTAACAGAAGGCTCGACAGCAACTTGTAAAATACTACCAGGTATATAAAACTTTTCTCCTGGCAGTGTTCGTTCTTTGCCATTGTTCATTTCTACAATCGCATTTTTAATGGGCAAGTTTAAATGGTATGCAAGATTTGCACTTGAGCCTATCGTTACAACAGTACCCCCTTCTTCAATAAACGTTTTTAATACAGGTATCGATTTCTCTGCAGTGACTTTGCCCATCATTGCATGAAATTCTGCAGGGATGTCGTCAAGACTAGGTTCTTTTTCCTCATAAGGTGAAGCAGCTCCAGCAACTACAGAAGGTATTGCACCATCTACAAATACAATTACATCATATTTATTTTTTAGATTCCCAGCATTGATTTCTTTTGCATAGATTAAATTAAAATCAAAATGATGTTGTTCAAAAATCCATCTCACCCATCCAGAGGGCATGGAACCACCATATCGATCCCACAAACCAATTTTTAATTTTTCAATTTTAATCGCATCTGTTGGTATATTTTCAACTGCAATTGCTGTAATACCCGCTTTTGCAATTGCTTCTTTATCATTTGTTAAAGCAGTCATCTCAAAATAAAATCCAAGCTTGTTTTTATAAACGGCTTTACCTGCTTTTAATAAATCATTCACCAGGACAAAGCTGTTATTATCAGATGATTTAATAGCATAAAACTTATTTACACTATTAGGTGTAACAATAATACTGCTTTTAGGATTTTGTATTTGCCCATATGGAATGGCCTCAAATGGACCATTAAAATCATCTTGGATTCTGTCAAACTCAACACCCATTGTGTAAGCTGGTGTCCAACCTGCTGCATCATAAGGACGTACTGGCGGTCCACCTGGATATAAGAAATCATTCGGATGGTCCTGTGGGTCAAACATATCTAGTACATGGGCCCTAAATGCTTGGTTGGTTCTTACTATATAGGATCCAGCAGCATAATTTTTTCCGCCCACTACAAAATCACTTGATGCCTGATGTACTTTGATACCGCTTTGAATTAAAATATTCACAAAGGCTATAGCGCTTGAATTTTGATTTGCAGGTATGATATACCCACGTGGATCTCTTAAGTTTGGCGCCTTATATATTTTTGCAAAATTTTGTGCTGCAATACTATCTACTCTAATATCTCTTTTCTCTGTCTTTAATTGTTCATTCAACATTTCGACTTTGTTGGGAGAAAGCGTCCAATTATCTTTATTGCCTGCTTCAATTGCTGCTTTACCCATTTTATACATATTCAATAACACTTCGTCCTTGTATCTTGCTGCATAATTTAATACAGCATAGTTTAAGGAGATAGAATAATCTATCGAATTCTTGAAATACCATTTTTGCGGTTCGATAGGAAAAGGCAATCCGCTATTGGGGATTAAACGCTGAGGTACCAATGGTATTGTCATTGGAGTAGGACTTCCAATGATCTCTGTTAAAATACCTACAATATTATGATAATAGGCCGTTGTTCTTAAACCGCCATTCCACCAGGTAGAATAGACTGATCCACCCTTCATTGTATAGCCAGGTTTTTGTTCCGCATTTAAACGACTACTCATTGCGGCACCCATGGCATCTAAGCTAGTAATCAATAATGGACTATATACATAATTGAAAGGATCTCTGTAAGGAGGACCTGCAACAACTGTTCCAGCAGGGCCTGTTTGATGGTGGTTGTATAAAATTTGTGGCATCCATTCAATATATTGTTGACGACTCATGTTTTTTGATTCACTCATGTTCGTCATAAAGAAGTCACGATTGTTATCATGTCCAATATATTTTTGATACAATCTAGGCAACGCATTGGTTGATCTTTTTAAAGTATCTGCATTGCGCATGTACCAATTAGATACCAATTCCTGACCGTCAGGATTGGCATGAACAAACAAAATAATGGTGTTCTTTAAAATGTTTTTTGTTTCCTCATCTTGACGAGTAATGATTTGATACATGGTCTCTATCCATTGATGAATCCCTACCACTTCAGTTGCATGTAATCCGCCATCAATCCAGACAACGGCCTTGCCTTCTTTTGCTAAAGTTTTTGCATCAGCATCGGTTAAAGATTCAGCCCTTGCTAGTTTTTGAGAAATAGATTTATATCGCTCCAACTGCTTGATATTTTCTGGACTAGATACAATCATCATATAATGATTGCGTCCTTCCTCTGTTTTGCCAATATTTGTTAACTTAACTTTGTTAGAACTAGCAGCTATTTTTTTTAAATAAGCTTCAGTTGCAGTAAAAGTGGCCAATTTATAATTGTCACCAATATTAAATCCAAAATGACTTTTTGGACTAGGAACAGATTGCGCAATAAGTTGAACACTTAATAATAGCACAATACCGAGCAGAGATACAATTCGACGCATAGTGTTGTTTTTTGTTCAAACTAAAGTTAACTAGGCTGGTTTGTATTTAAAAACAAATTTTATGAGTGGGATGCGCGAATTTTACTGAATTCTGAATAGCATGATATGAGCGCTTGGAGTGGCTGGTCTAGAAGGATTGGATAAGTTGCTTGTTTTCAATAATTGAGTCTGACTATGCTTTGTACTAATAAATAATTCTAGATAATCGTCCTCGCCTAAAGGGATCATTGATTGTCCCGAAAAAATATTTTTGACGCCTACGGTGCCAGTTAGAAATTGCCTTAGACTATTAGTATAAGCAGCCCCATTTCTTCTAATCCAGATACTAATTTCATCATTTGCAATCATAGGATTGCTAACCTGTAATGCATAGTGTACTAGATATATACCTTCTTTAGCCACTACTATCCTTGTTGGTTCAAGGCTAGAATTTAGGCCGATAAATAGTTGACTATTTTGAACAGTATCCCTCCATTTTATGGCAGTGGCTGCATTGGCAATTGTAAGTTGTTTTGTGGTATCAGAAAACCCACCAAAATGCATTTCAAAGGGCGTGAAGCCTAAACTAGAAGTGATTTCCAATCTGTTGATCTCCCCCTTGTTTAATTTTTGGTTGATTCTATTACTTAAGCTTGCTGTATCTTTTTTATCAAGTTTATTGTTAAGTGCTAGACTGGTTGCCTTGCTCACCATTTTTGTGCTGTCAGGTATATTGTTGACCTTATCAATCTGTAACGCCAATTTGAAAGCAGATAAATTATTGACACTTGTCCCCCCCTGTTGTATACTTAACACGCCTTCTACATTTTCTGCTAATACATGGTCTGCCGAAAAAGCATATGCAGCATATTGAATTTGTTGTTGTCCAATACGAATAAATTGCAAGTGGTTATCAGGATCAATTTCTACTCGTATAAAATAGGAGGAGGCGGTCCAATTTATTTTTTCAAAATTCCCAATCGTTATTATTTTAGTAGGCTCTTCGGCACCAATTAAAATTGAAAACAAGCCCAATGGATTGGTTACAATAGATTTTATTTCTTGATACAATATACTTTCATCTAATGTATCCTTTAAAAGACTAATTCTTATTTGCATTTGTTTGTTAGGCATAATCACCCCATAGCTAGATCTTGCTACTGCCTGAAACGCAATGCTCTTCTGATTTTGACTCAAACCTATTTGGCAAGATAAAACCGATAATATCAATACAATTTGCTTCATGGTTTTATAAATTTTACATATTTAATCCAATAGGTAGATTTGCTATCCAGGGTCATCAACTCGGGTAAATAAAACACCTGCATCATATACACTCCACTAGCAAGAGGACGCATATCAATTGACTTTGCTAAAAAACTACTCATATATTTTGTTTGATTACTTATCAATTCTTGACCACGCAAATCAAAAATTTTAAACCCATATAAAATCAAATCTGGCTCTGTTGAAACAAGCACAATGGCCTCACCGTGATAATTGTATTTTAATTCAATACTTGGGTTGTATTTTCTCCATTGGTCAATCATCGGAAATCGATTCATATTGGGTTGTAAAAATCCGGCACTAAAATGGTACGCATGCGACTTGTCAAGCGCAATGTCAGTCACTCCAAGATCAAGTCTCCAGTCAACCTGAAAGCCATCTCTCTGATGAATTACAGCAGTTTCTGATGCGAGACAAAATGCTTGTAAAGGGATCATTTGACCATATAATTGGGAAAAGCATAATGAGATGGCTAGCATAACTGTGCCATAAAAATATTTGAGAGGGTTCATCTAGTAAACCTAATTGATAAGGAATGCGATATTTGAAGTATTTATACTTTATTGGGTTTGCCAACATTCTAATTGTAACTCAAAAAGTATTTCAATTCAATCCTATCAAGATTTGGTTAAAAATTGGTATCTTCAGAACTGCGTTTAAATTAGCTTATATGAAGTATAAATTTTTATTTTTGGTTTTGAGTATTATCTTGTTGGCTTGTAGCAAAGGGGGTGACACTCCGGCGCCTACTCCAAAACCACCGGTTGTAACTGAACCAAGTTTAACTGCAACCAATGGTGTAGTCATAGACATTGACCCGGGGGTAACGAATATTTATGCTGTTGTGGGTACCTCACAAAAAATTGAAGTTAAATTAGCCGCAATTCCTGCAAGTGGCGTGACAATAGACACCAAACTGATCAAAATTGCAGACAACACTACTGCGTTTGCCAATAGTATTTCGAGCACAAGTTTAACCACTCCTATAACTGTTTCAGGATTGGTGCCAGGAGTACTTTACAACCTTTCGGTTGTTGTTACTTCAAAAACCACAGCTTCCAATACCAAAACAATAGAATTTAAAATGGCAGCAAAATAAGCCCACCATTTATAAAATAGTTGATCCCTTATCTTTTCGATAGGGGATTTTTTTTGTAACTTATACTTGAATATCATTTCATTCTTCATGTAAATCATACAATATGACATCAGTTAAGCGTTTTATTACATTGATCTGTTTACTTAGTTTTTCACTGTCCATTTTTGCGCAAAAAAAATACACCGAAAAAGATTTAGCAGCATTAAAGCAAACCCTTATGCAGTCTGTGGCTGGGAAGTCTAAGGAAGTGCAAGTGATGGTAGATCAAATTTTTAGTTTTGCAGAATTGGGGTTTCAGGAAGTAGAGACTTCTAAATACATTACTTCTGTGTTGGCAAAAAATGGATTTACAGTAGAAAATGGCATTTCAAATGTGCCGACTGCTTGGATGGCTAAGTGGGGCAATGGTGCTCCTGTGATTGCATTGGGTAGTGATGTGGATTGTATCCCTAAAGCGTCTCAAAAACCAGGCGTGGCCTATAAAGCACCAATTGTAGAAGGCGCACCGGGTCATGGAGAAGGTCATAATTCTGGCCAGGCTGTTATTATATATGCAGCTATTGCCATGAAGGAATTAATGGAACGTGAAAAATTGCCAGGTACCATTATCATCTGGCCTGGTATTGCAGAAGAATTAGTTGGAACAAAAGCTTGGTATGTTCGTGATGGCTATTTTAAGAACGTGGATGCCTGCATCTTTACGCATGTCAGCGGTGACTTTACTTCAAGTTATGGAGACAATGGTGGTAACGGAATCGTAAGTGTACGTTTTGATTTTGAAGGAGAAGCAGCACACGCTGCAGGTGCACCATGGAGAGCAAAGAGTGCATTGGATGCGGTTGAATTAATGAATGTAGGCTGGAATTTTAAAAGAGAACATCTTAAGCCTACTAATAGATCTCACTATGTGATAGTTGATGGTGGCGACCAGCCTAATGTAGTGCCAAGTAAGGCGAGTGTTTGGTATTATTTTAGAGAGCGTACTTATGAGGATATAAAAATGAATTATGAATCAGGAATCAAAATTGCTGAAGGGGCAGCGATGATGACCAATACAAAAATGACGCATCAAATGTTGGGTACTGCATGGCCGGGTCATTTTAATAAACCACTTGCAGAAGCAATGTATGCGAATATCAAAAAAGTAGGGATGCCAGTTTGGGATGAAAAAGATATCGCTTTGGCAAAAGGGGTACAAGCATTGGTAGAAGCGCCAAAGAAAGACCAACAAGGCAATCCTATTGACGGATTAAAATCTACTATTGACACTTTAAAAGGTTCTGTTGCATTTTCTTGGGGTGGAGGTTCAGATGACATTGCTGATATTTCTTGGAACCTACCAACGATTGTGTTAAGGTATCCAGCGAATATTCCAGGAACAAAAGGACATCATTGGGCAGATGCCATTGCGATGGCTACACCCATTGCACACAAGGGTTCCTTGGTTGGTGCAGAGGCAACAGCAATGACTTTATTAGATTTATTTACTAAACCTAGCTTAGTTGCAGATGCTAAAAAGTATTTTAAGGAAGTGCAAACAAAAGATGTTCAGTATATACCATTTATTACAAAGAATGATCCTCCTGCGATTCATTTGAATAAAGAAATTCAAGGTACTTATAGGCCACTATTAGAAAAGTTTTATTATGATCCTAGTAAATACAATAGCTATTTAGAGCAATTGGGTATTACCTATCCAACGATCAAGCAATAAAAAGATAAAAAAAGACTCGAATGAACCATTCGGGTCTTTTTTTATCATAAAAGTCTATCAAAATAGTAGACTATATGATATTTTTACTTATTTTTGTTCTATCGTCATGTGGCCGAACGGATAGGCAAGGGTCAGCAAAACCCTTCACGATGGTTCAACTCCATCCATGACAGCAATGGACTATCAGGGTCCACTTAATAAGCAAGCAATCCTGAATTCAGGCGGTATTTCTATACCGCCTTTACTTTTCCTCCTATCTGCAAGGAATTATTTAGTAAATTAGAATCCAATATCAACTAAAATTATGCAGACAATGATGAAGCAATTCTTAACAGCCCTTTTATCTATTTGTACACTGAATGTGGTAAATGCCCAAGTGCCAAATGATGTATATCGTTTGGAGTCCGTATCTAGACCTAAAATTGCACCAGAGGGGAATTGGATTTTATTTAGTCAATCAAAAATTGATTCAGCTAAAGACAGAACAGTTTCAAAGCTATACATGATGAGTGCTGACGGAAAAGAGACCATCACTTTAACAGAACAAACAAAAGGAGTTGGTAATTACCAATGGAGTCCCGACGGCAAATACATTTCATATTTAACTAAGGGTATCAATGAAGACAATGGTTCACAAATATTTTTAATGGACCGTCGAGGTGGAGAAGGGGTTCAACTATCTGACATAAAAGGCGAGATACAAGATTATGTTTGGTTTAATAATGGCAAGAAAATGGTCATGGTGATTAAAGATTTTAATTATGCAGATACGGCTAAGTCAAAAGTTAGAAAACCATACGAAATCAGTAGATATAAATTTAAGCAGGATAATGAAGGTTATCTAGACAACAGAAAAACGCATCTATATGTATTAGATGTGCAAACAAAAAAACTAGATACTTTAACAAGAGGTAACTTTAATGAATCGGATGTGGCAATCAGTCCAGATGATTCAATGATTGCCTATACAAGCAACGTTACTTCAAATCCAGATAAGAATTCCAATACAGATTTATTTTTATTGTCTCTTACAAAAGGTACTACACCATTGCAGTTCACTAATTTCAAAGGCGCAAATAATAATCCTGTTTTTAGTCCAGACAATACAAAAATTGCATTTTTGCAATCCAATTCAGATAAAGACTATGATATGTATGATTTGGCACAATTGGGTATTTATGACATTAAAACAAATACTTCAAAAATTGTATCATCAAAATATGACCGTTCTTTCTCAACGATTTATTGGTCTAAAGATGGACAGTCAATTTTATCTTTGATAGAAGATGATCGTAAACAAAATTTAGTACAATTTAATATTCAAACACAGAAGCCTGAATTACTAACCAATGAAATGGGTGTTTACAGTGCTATGGACATGAATGACAAAGGAGATGTGGTGTTGCTATATAGTAATTTGGAAACACCCAATGAAATTTATAGCTATCAAAATAAAACGACTAAAAGATTGACCCATTTACAAGACCGTTTTGTTGCAACTATAAAAAAAGGATATCACAAAGGGTTTCAATCAACTTCTTCTGACGGCACTTTAGTATCTGGTATTTTACATTTACCAGATAGCAATGCAAAGAACCTGCCTTTGATTTTATTTATACATGGCGGTCCTGTTGCGCAGGATGATTTTGCATTCGATTTAACATCGCGTATATACGCAGAAGCGGGATATGCAGTGGCGAATGTGAATTATCGTGGAAGTAGCGGAAGAGGACTTGCGTATGTTAGTGCAATATCAGGTGATTGGGGTAATAAAGAAGTTAAGGATATCATTGGCGCAGCTGATTATTTAATTAAGGAGGGCATTGCAGATCCAAACAGATTGGGCATTGCAGGCTGGAGTTATGGTGGCATATTGTCCAATTATACGATTGCCACAGATAAGCGATTCAAGGCTGCAGTGAGTGGCGCAGGTAGTTCATTAATGATTTCTGTGTATGGATCAGACCAATACATTGCTCAATATGAAGCAGAGATCGGAAAGCCTTGGGAAAATCCAAAAAAATGGGAGGCTTTATCTTATCCTTTCTTTAAAGTAAAAGAGATCAAAGCGCCTACATTATTCATGGCGAGTCAAGCAGACTTTAATGTTCCAGTGATTGGAGCAGAGCAAATGTATCAGGCATTTAAGTCAGAAGGTATTCCAACGGAGTTAATTATTTATCCTAATCAAAACCACGGCATAAGAGTACCAAGTTATATTGTACATCGTCATAATGCACATATCAATTGGTTCAATAAATATTTAAAATGAAAATAGTACTTAGTTGGCTATTGTTTCTTGGCGTTATTGCAGTAAATGCTTTGGCGAATATACTTCCCATCAATGGAATGAATACAGGACAGGTTTCTGGTTTTTATCCAAATGCATTTGTGCCAGCTGGATTTACATTTTCTATATGGGGACTAATATATTTACTATTGTTGACTTACACAATCGCTTATACTTATTATTCGGTTAAACGCAATCAGTATGAAAAAGTGTTTGCGTTTATTGAGCGCATCAATTCGTATTTTTTAGTGACTTGTGTATTGAACATGGCTTGGATACTTGCATGGCATTATTTGCAGATTGAATTATCTGTACTCATTATGCTTTTGTTTTTAATCACCTTGATTCAACTATTTTTGAAAACCAGCAATGGTAAAGACAATTTTTCAGGATTCCAGCGTCTATTTTTATATACCCCATTTATGGTATACTTAGGATGGATTTCGGTTGCAACCATTGCAAATATAACAGCCCTGCTTGTAGCATATAAATTTTCTGGACTTGGATTCAGCCCAATGTATTGGAGCGTCATCATGATTATGATTGCTTTGATGCTATCTATCATCATGTTAAAAAAACACCAATCAGTTTCATTTGCTTTGGTAGTTGCTTGGGCATTCTTGGGTATACGTGCAAGACAAGGATCCGATTATCCTTTGATACAATCCATCACAACTATTTCGGTTATTTACTTACTTGTTATGATAGCAATCACTTTAACAACATACGCTAATAAAAAATAATTAGTTAATTTGCACTATGATTGACAAACAAGAACTTAAAGTCTTATTTCCAAATTTAGAGGATGGCTTATATGATGCAATTTTGGAACATGCAGAAATAAAAGAAGTACCTGCCGGGACCCCTTTATTAAAAGTGGGTCAAAATATTCGTTCAACAATGATGGTGGTTGAGGGTACAGTAAAACTGTACCAAGAAGACGAAGAGGGAGATGAATATTTCATGTACTATATCTCGCCTGGTCAAGCTTGCGCTGTATCTATGGTATGTAGTTTTCAGGCTGAACAAAGCCAAGTATTGGCTAAGGCTTTAACGGATGTGACTTTGATATCTATCCCTATTAAATTCATGGATAAATGGTTGAGCGAGTTTAAGAGTTGGCATTATTTTGTCATCAAAACGTATCGCACTCGTTACGAAGAACTTTTAAAAACGGTGAACGAAGTGGCGTTTAAAAATATGGATGAGCGTTTAGAGTTTTATTTAAAAAAGCAAGTGGATAAATTTGGCACAACAATAAAACTGACTCACCAAGAAATCGCTTCTGACTTAAATAGTTCACGTGAAGTAATTAGCCGTTTAATGAAGAAGATGGAAAAAAATGGCTGGATTGTTTTACATAGAAACAGCTTTGAGTGGATTAAGAAATAAGCATTTGAATGCTATCAAGATGTTATAAAACAAAAGGCCTCGTATAACGAGGCCTTTTGTTTTCAGTATGGGTCAACTAATTTTAGTGAGGTAATTTATCTCTAAAATAACCGTAGGTCCAAGTGCCTGCTACCGCACTTAAGATCACCACTAACACCGCATAGAATCCCGCACCAATATGCGCAAACAAAGGACCAGGACAAGCACCCGTTAATGCCCAGCCAAATCCAAATAACAAGCCACCATAAATTTGACCTTTGTTAAATTCTTTGTCTGCAATTTTAATTTCCTCTCCATGTATGGTTTTGATTTTTAATTTTTTGATTAAAAAAACAGAGATTGCACCAACTACTACAGCGGTACCTATCACACCAAACATATGGAAACTTTGTAAGCGAAACATTTCTTGAATACGAAACCAAGAAATAATTTCTGCCTTTACAAATACGATTCCAAATATAACACCTACGACTGCGTATTTTAAATTGTACCAAGCTGGATGCTGTTGTTCTGAAGCATTTACACAAGCGGTATTACTATCTATATTTTGTACTTTTTCGTTGTTCATTGTGTAAAATTTATAAGGATAAAATCCAAGGTAAAATAATGTTTGCCATAAAAAAACCACCTACCATAAAACAGATAGTGGCAACCAATGAAGGCCATTGTAAATTGCTTAAGCCCATAATGGCGTGGCCTGATGTACATCCGCCAGCATATCTTGTTCCAAAACCAACTAAAAATCCACCAACGACCATCATGATGAAACCTCTTAAAGAAAACAAGGCATTAAAACTAAAAAGTTCTGGTGGTAGTTGACTACTATATGTATTGATGCCGTAAGTTGCAAGTTCTGATTTTAAAGCTGCGCTTACTTCTATATCAGCCCCAGTAGACAAATATTGTGTTGCTAAAAATGCGCCAACAAAAATACCTCCAACAAAAAAGAAATTCCATATTTCTTTTTTCCAATCGTATTTAAAAAATTTTATGTCTGCAGGGAAACATGCAGCACATACGTGCCTAAGATTAGATGAGATACCAAATGTTTTATTGCCTAAAATAAGCAATGCTGGCACAATTAATCCGATGATAACACCGGCAACATACCATGGCCAAGGTTGTTGGATTTGTTCGATCATATTGATTGGTTTTAAATTCAAAGTTATGAATTAACTCATTTTTCACTGTAACAAAAGTTACACAAGTAAAAGTTATAGGTTAATTTATTTGGTATAAAATTTTTTAATTGGCTTGAATGGACCAAGTTTATGCTGACTTTCTGAGAAGCTATCTGCATATGGGCCAAAAGCAAAATCAACTGGTTTCTTGTCGAATTTTGGCCAGTCACTTGACTGATCCTTGTGTGGCCTTGACTGGCTATTTACATAGGCTGCCACATCCCAACACTCTTCTTCTGTTAGTTTTGGATTTTCGTGTGATGTTAATTGATAAGGCATATTGTTTTTTACATAGCCTGCAAAATTGCTTATTCTAAACAATCCAGCACCATCATTGTAACTATGCGGGCCCCATAATGGAGGATAGGCATATTCGAGTTCGTCCACTGTTAGTTGCCCTTCTCCATTTGCGCCATGACAACTTTGACATTGAGCGGCATATACAATTTGTCCTTTTGATGGATCCGCTGCTCGATCTAAAAAATTTAATTTTTCAATGCCAGATCCATGCGGCTTCTCGCCCTTTTGAACATCTTGCCCCAACCATTTGATATAGGCATAGATCGCTTTAAATTCTCTACTATTACTATCTACTGCAGTGCCATTCAAGCTTCGCTCCATACAATCTGCAACGCGCTTATAAATGCTTTCTATTTGGCCACTTCGGTCTCTAAATTTTGGATAAGTAGAAAAAACCGCTGCATAATTATTACCCCAAGCTTTGGCGCCTGCTTGCAAATGACAATTTTGACAATTCATACCGTTGGTAATTTGCGCCACACTGCCTTTAGGACCTAAGTACTTAGATGTGTGTGCAATCAGCTCTTGGCCATATATAACCAATTCACGTTCTTCTCCAATCGTCGTATTGTCAAGATAGATACTCGGCCCCACCCACGTGCTATCTGTTTTAGCAATAGTTCCATCTATTTTAAAATACTCTCCGCTAATAAAACCTATTAAAAAATAGATGCCAATTACAGCGACGATGCCAATGAGTATGAGATATTGTTTTTTCATTAGTTCAATCTATTTTATTTATCTAAAAGCATAGGTCGTTCCTTGTAATTGTGTTAACAAGGTAGGTGATTGGTCTGTGGCAATCGTTCTGCCTTCTAGTCTTGGTGCTACAGGAGAGTTGGTTGCTAAATAATCCGTGATCACCTGGTGTAAACTTAAATTAGTAGCAACTGGATTTTTTACTTTTTCGATTCTGCATAAAGTATCATTTGGATCTCCTTCTCTTTCACAAGCTACAATTCGATACAGTTTATTTTGATCTAATGCCTGTCCCTTTATCTTCACCCAATTGACTCTTTGGCCTTTTGACTTTCCAATGGTGCAGTTGACTTCCATTCCGGCAAAGCGCACAAACCAGCCCCCAAATCTTTTACTTGGGTCGGTTGCGAATGCATTTTCTAATTCCTTCTCTAGCCATTCTAAAATTTGAGTTCCTGTTACTTCGCCAGTTTTTGCTGTAGAATCTACGGGTAGCATATTCCATAAAAATTCATTGGTGATAGCCACTTGATTTTTATTTTCTGGCACAGCCAGTGGTTGACAAAATCTAAATCCGTTACTTAATGCAATATCAGGTTTGAATTTCCACATGACTGCATCTGTAATTAAATTATCCATTGGAGTTTCTAAAACAAAATAACGAACCAATGGTGTTTTACTGTAGCCAATCACTTTTGACATTTCGTTTTGATGTGGCGCAGCAGCATTTTCTACAAGTGCTAATGTGTTTTTATCTGCAGGATATAACTCAGGATCCACATCCATTAAGTCATATTCGTAAGTAGCTATTTTACCATCTTGAACTTGAATAGATAACCTGCCTAAAAAAGAACCAAAAGCGCCGCATTCAACCACTTTCGTGTACTTTCCTTGAATGGGCACACGAACTCGCTCATGCGTATCTGCTCCTAAAATAAAATCAGCACCGGCCACTCGTGGATCATTGGCTAGCCCTACTTGTTGTGCAAGTCCCATGTGGGTCACCACAAAAATAATCCCGCAACCCTCTACTTCTTTTAAGTACTGAATATATTTAGCGACATTATCCGTAGCATGTGTAAAGCCAATCCCTTCACTATAAGCAGGAGATTGACGTTTAGGTACTAAATGATCTGTATATCCTATAAATCCAACCTTAGCACCTGCAATATATTTAATCCAATAAGGAGGATAAATTAAATTGCCATTATCAGCATCATTAGTTTTATGCCACATGTTGGCACATATTTTTGCCGCAGTGGAATGCCCCATATCGTAGAGCATCTTTTTCTTTTTGTAAACTACTTCCCAGTTGCCTGGTAATATTAAATCGTAATTAAAAGCATTCATTAAAGGGATCAAAGCTTCTCCTTCTGTTAAAGAAGCAACACCATGACCGTGGAAGTAATCTCCTCCGTCGTATAATATGTTTTGAGGATATTTTGCCCTCAATTGATCAATCATTGTTTTTAAAACCGCTAATCCACCTCGCTTTTTGTAAACAGCATTTCCATTTTCCCAAAAGAATTCATCGTGCGTATGTATTTGTGCATGCAAGTCGGTTGTAATGAAAATACTAAATTCATTACTTGAAGGAGTGTTGAAACTGTTGTTTGCTGTATTCGTTTTGACACTTTTTCCACCCTCTTTTACGCTTGCATTAGCAGTATTGCTGATGGAAAGGGCAGAGGGCAAACCAATGCCAAATACAGCTGCATTTTTCAGGAAACTTCTGCGATTGGCATTCTTATTTTTCATTTGTCATTCTTTGAGGATGAAAAATCCGCTTAATTGATAATAAATTAAGTGACTTTTATCACAATCTCCGCTGTTTTAGCTTAAACTATTAAAAATGAAAATTTAAGATAAAGTTAAAATGCCCCATATCTGCTTTATTGATATAGTATTTGGGGTTGTTATAGGTGTTTCCAATAGCATCCTTGTAAAAATAGATCAATTGTGCCTCCCATCCTTTCCAAAATCCAGTAAAAGCGTAACGTGCATCAATATTGTATTGCATATAGGCTGGAAAGCTGTATTTGTTCATTGCAAAATTCAAGATATCTGGCAAATCATAATATCCAATCCCCATATTTAAATTTAACGGAATGAGCGTGGCTGTATATTTTGATTTAATCACATAGGCGTTTAAATCGCCCATACCTTCGTTGCGCTCCCCCAATAAAAATGTGTAAAAAGGATCCCGGCCCCATTCTCTAGGCATCATATAACGACCTTGTTTGGTAATTCTGGTGAAATTAAAAGAGTGATCCCATTGACCCTGTTGTTTACCCAATTTTGCACCAATTACAAACGCGGATTGACTTGGATTAAAATAAGCTTTACTTCGAATTTCATTTCCACCTTCATTTAACACTACTTGTCCAATCATTTGTAAGCCATAATAATAGGGGCTATTGGCAGTTGGAAGCTTGTCAATTTGAATCAAGCTACTGTTAAAAATATTTTCAACTAATTGATTCCACAATTGAATTTTGTGATTTTTTAATAATCCAAGTTCAGCACCAATAAGTCCAACTCCTTTAGATTCAAGTTCGTTTTTATAACCAGATTTAGTGCCGTCAATGTTTACTCCAACAGAGTATAAACCAATAGATTCGCCTGTTTTATACCATTCAACGGTACCACGTGGAGAAAATCGATTGATCCAACCTGCATAAAATTTACTTTCCTTATTTCTAAATTGTGCCCAAATACCTTGCACCTCGGTAGGGCGCATCCTGCCGTCTTGTAAATTAATAAAAGGCGTATTTAAAAGTTGCTTGCCTAATGTGGCTGTCAATTTCTTTTTTTGATATTGAATATACAATTCCTCCAATCGATCAATATCTGTTTTATTAGTAGGATCGGTGATATCAAATAAGCCAAGTTCATACCTGTTAAGGCTATTCGATAAAGGATGTGGCTTGGTTAAGTCGGATGAAAATGCATCATACACAAAAAATCCACTAACGCCTACACGTAGATTGTAAATTGGCTTAGAAATGAATTGTATCCCCCCTCCAATAGCTTGTGCATATTCTGCTTGGCTATTTTTATTGAATGTGCTGCTATAAAAAGACCTTAAATGACCATGCATGGTTCCCATTTGAAACCGATACAATAAGTTGGAGCTGTCAATTTCTTTTTTTGATTTCCCCCAAAGCTTGGGGTCTTCATTCAATTCTTGGTGTTGCGCTTTTGTCTGTATTGACAGCAAAAAGACGCTCGCCATACTTAAAAGCAATGGCTTGATCATAAGTTCAATTTTGTAAGTTTAGTGTCCGCCTCCTGTAGGAAAAAACAATTGTTGTGCGATGATGTACAAGCCCATCACTAAAACAAACCAGCCAAAACCTGTTTTAAGTTTATTGCCGTCTATACGTTTGCTTAGTTTGTCGCCTAAAAAAATACCTGCTATGGCAAGAGCAGTAACACTTAATAATAAGGTCCAATCCATTGATCTATTACCAAGGTCACCAGTAAATCCAATTAAAGATTTTGCAGCTATGATAAGTAAAGAAGTGCCCACTGCTTGTTTCATTGGAAGCTTGCTCAACATGACTAATGCGGGGATAATTAAAAATCCACCACCTGCACCAACTAAACCGGTCAGGACACCAACTAAAGCCCCTTCAAGTAAGATCATTGGGTAATTGAACTTTTGTTCTTCTATCGTCTCTTCTTCTTTTGTTGCTTTAGAGCGGATCATTGAAAATGAAGCTGCCACCATCAGTACAGCAAATAACATCATCATTAACAATGATTTTGTAATGGCTATACCAGCAATTTCACCCAATTCGGATGGTATTGATGGTACTAAAAATTTTCTTGTGGCGTATACAGAAGCAATTGAAGGAATACCAAAAATGATCGCTGTTTTTAAGTTCACAAATCCTTGCTTATACTTAGGCCATGCGCCAACAAGACTACTTGCGCCTACAATAAATAATGAATAGGCAGTAGCTTGAACAGGATCTACGTGGAATAGATAAACTAAAACAGGAACAGTTAAAATACTACCACCCCCGCCAATCAACCCCAATGAGATACCGATTAATATCGAAGCTATATAACCTATTATTTCCATGTACTTAATTTTGACACAAAGTTGCTTGTATAAAAATAAAAGGTAGGTGATAAATGTCACCTACCCAATTAATTATTTATAAAATCTATGATTTTAAAAATATAAAATCGAAATCTTGATATTTAAATGTTACATTTTTCCTTTTAAAATTTGAGTCCAATATAAAAATGGCAAGATATATCGTTTTAAGATAAACATGCTCCATCTTTCTTTAGCCTGATTAAATGGAAAGGTTTCTTGTGGATTGTTATCATAGTCAAATTCTGCTAGAATTAATTTGCCACGTCCAGTAATTAAGGGGCAGCTACTATATCCATTATACGAACCAGTCAAGGCACTCGACTTCATAAATGAAAATAAATTTTGAACTAAAATAGGCGCCTGTTTACGTATTGCAGCACCAGTTTTGCCGGTTGGCAAAGAAGAAGCGTCGCCAAGGGAGAAAATGTTAGGGTATTTAACATGCTGTAAACTGTGTTTGTCTACATCTACCCATCCTGCAGGGTTGGCTAACGGACTATTTTTTACAAAATCAGGAGCAGATTGCGGCGGCGTTACATGGATCATTTCATAATCAATCCAGGTTTCTACATCTTTATTGAATTCCCCAAAGCCAATGAATTTCGCTTTTTTATTTGCCCCATCAATTTCAACTAATTTATTAAAGTAATTTTCTTTGATATGAAATTTTGCTACCACTTTTTTGAGTGCATCTTCGAATTTCTTAACCCCAAATAATTTAGTACCTCCAGACCAAAATTCCACCTTTATTTTATCTGATAAATTATTACGTTTAAAATAATCTGCGGCGATATACATAATTTTTTGAGGTGCTCCACCGCATTTTACTGGTGTATGGGGACTAGTGAAAATAGCTCTACCTGACCTGGCGTTTTTCAAACACTCAAATGTATAGGGCGCAGTTTTAAAACTATAATTAGAACAAACACCATTTTTGCCTAGGTTTTCCTCAAGACCCTTAATTTCATTCCAATTCAACTGAATACCTGGCGCAACAATTAGATAATCATATTGTATTTGTAAACCAGAATTTAAACTGATTTTATTTTCGTCAGGTTCAAAGCTAGATACTGTCTCTTTAATCCAATGCACACCCTCTGGCATCACTTCTGCTTCTGTTTTTTCTGTATCTTTTATATCATAGAATCCTCCACCTACCATAGTCCATGCTGGTTGGTAATAATGCTTCTCTGATGGTTCAATAATGGCAATATCTAAACTGCGCTCTTTTCTTAATAATTGTGCAGCAACAGAGATACCTGCGTTCCCTCCACCTATGATAACAATCTGATGTGTTAATCCCATAGTATAATTATTTACATTATAAATGTATGCAACAATAACCTTTGCGAAGGTGACATATATCACTTATTTGTATCAGGCTTCAGCATAATTTTAATGTCTAAACATAGACAATGAATCAATTTTGGAATCAGCGATATGCAGAAAATGAGACCGTATATGGAGATCGTCCAAATGCCTATTTCAAATTAAAATTAGACAACATTAAAGTAGCTACAATTTTATTGCCTGCCGAAGGGGAAGGTAGAAACGCAATTTATGCTGCATCAAAAGGTTGGCTTGTCACTGCTTTTGATTATTGCGAAGCTGCAAAGGACAAAGCCATGGCCAATGCAAGTCAAAAAAAAGTACAATTAGACTATGCAGTTGTAGACATACATCAATATCAAGCAACTAAGCAGTATGACACCATTGGATTGATATATGTTCATTTACCTCCCGTAGAAAGAATTGTTTTTCATCAAAAAATCATTGACTCTTTGGCACCAGGAGGAATGTTGATTATGGAAGCATTTTCTAAAGAACAAATACATAATCAGTCTGGTGGTCCAAAAGTTATTGAACAATTATATAGCATTACAGAACTGGGTCATGATTTTGAAAGTCTTGATATGATTGAGTTAGAAGAGATTGAAACGGAATTAGACGAAGGTCCTTTTCATCAAGGCAGAGCATGTGTTATAAGATTGTTTGCAAAAAAGTCCCTATAATCACATGATTAAAATCATGTGAAATTTATAAAATATTTGTTCAAGCGTGATAATTGTCACGGTGAATGGAAGTTGATAGTTTCATCTTTGTGTTATCAATCGTTTATAACAACATTAAAAATACAATTATGAAAATCGAACAAATTTACACTGGTTGTTTAGCGCAAGGCGCTTATTACATTGAAAGTAATGGAGAAGTAGCGATCGTTGACCCATTAAGAGAAGTAGCGCCGTATATTCAAAAAGCAAAATTAGATGGCGCGAAGATTAAGTATGTATTAGAAACGCACTTTCATGCTGATTTTGTTTCTGGTCATATTGACTTAGCTAAAAAAACTGGAGCTACGATTGTGTATGGCCCAACTGCTGCGGCAGCATTTGACATGCATACAGCAAAAGATGGAGAGATATTAAACTTAGGTAATATCAAGATTAAAGTGATTCATACACCTGGACATACAATGGAAAGCACTTGCTTTTTATTAATTGACGAAAATGGCAAGGAGACTGCATTATTCAGTGGAGATACATTATTCATTGGTGACGTGGGTCGTCCCGATCTGGCCCAAAAAGTAAAAGCAGAACTAACTGAAGATATATTAGCGGGTCATTTATTTGATTCCTTAAGAAATAAAGTGATGCCATTGGCAGATGATATTATTGTATATCCTGCTCATGGTGCAGGTTCGGCTTGTGGTAAAAACATGAGTAAAGAAACAACAGATACCTTAGGCAATCAGAAGAAAACGAATTATGCATTGAATCCAACAATGACTAAAGATGAATTCAAAGCTGCTGTATTAGATGGATTGGTTGCACCTCCGGGATATTTTCCATTAAATGTATTGATGAATATACAAGGTTATGATAGCATTGATAAAGTTTTAGAAAGAGGACAACATGCTTTAACACCAAGGGCATTTGAAGCTGCTGCAAACGAAACTGCCGCTTTAATATTAGACACTAGAGACGCACAAATATTTGCTAAGGGATTTATTCCTAACTCAATCAATATTGGAATTGATGGAAATTTTGCACCATGGGTAGGCGCAATGATTCCAGACATTAAACAAGAAATATTATTGATTACAGACGAAGGCAGAGAAGAAGAGGTGATTACACGTTTGGCAAGAGTTGGATATGATTTTACAATTGGCTATTTAAAAGGTGGATTTGATGCATGGAAAGCTTCAGGAAAAGAGGTTGACACAATAGAATCTATTAGTGCGGATCAATTAGCTGATATTGTGAAGAAAAATCCAGCAGCCAAAATTTTGGACGTACGTAAAAAATCTGAACACTTTAGCGAACATATTATTAATAGTGAAAATGCCCCATTGGATTTCATCAATGAAAGCATGGCACAAATTGATAAAAACAAGACTTATTATGTGCATTGTGCAGGGGGCTATAGATCAATGATTTTTGTGTCTACTTTAAGAGCAAGAGGTTTTGACAATTTAGTTGATGTACAAGGTGGATTCAAAGCCTTAAAGGACAGCGGTAATTTTAAAATCTCAGCATACGTTTGTCCATCAACTATGCTTTAAATAAATAAAATAAAATATGGAAAACGTAATTAACGCTATTAAAACCAAAACAGCTACAGTGATAGATGTAAGAAGTCCTATGGAATTTCAGGCAGAGCACTTTCCTGGAGCACAAAATATCCCATTAGAGGAAGTGCCATTTAAGATTTCTGAAATCAGTGCAATTCCTAAACCAATTGTAGTGTATTGTCGTAGCGGTAACAGAAGCGGTATGGCAAAGAAGATGCTCAATCAACAAGGTTTAACAGAAGTGTATAATGGTGGCGGGGTGTATGATATGTTAAATATCATTGCAAATTAAGTTGTACATTTAAATAATAATGCTAAATGCCAAACAAATGAAACCAGTATTAAAAGCCACTTTCGTTTTTTTCTTTTTGATTATTTTTGGAGTCAATAAAATAATTGCTCAAGATTTAAATAAAACACATAAAGTGGTAATGCAATTAAATTCTGCAGATACTGCGGTTTGGTCAGGTGTAATTGGCAATATTCGTAATTTTCAAAAAGTTTGGCCAGGAAAAGTAGAGATAGAAGTAGTAGTGCATGGAAAAGCATTGAATTTTTTAGTAGCATCAAAGTCACATTTGGTTGCTGACATTGAAGCCATGACAAAAAAGGGAGTTGTTTTTAATGCCTGCGAAAATACCATGAATAAATATGGTATCAAGAAAGACATGCTTTTAACTGTTGCAAGTTCCGTTCCTTCTGGAGTAGCAGAATTGGTATTAAGGCAAGAGGAGGGATGGAGTTATTTAAAGACAGGATTTTAAATTGGCATTCATTCGGTTCACTAGTAATCTTTAATTCATTATCAAATTTGATAAAACGCAGTCAATATGACTGCGTTTTTATTTTTATTTATTACCTTTCTCCCCGATATAAAACTATATGGAAAAAGAAGCATTACACTATCACGCAAAAGGAAGACCAGGTAAAATTGAAGTTAATCCAACTAAAGAAACTGCAACTCAAAAGGATTTGGCATTGGCTTACTCTCCAGGTGTTGCTACACCTTGTTTGGCGATTGAGGCGGATGCAAGCAAAGTATATGATTATACTACAAAAGGTAATCTTGTGGCGGTGATTTCAAATGGAACAGCGGTATTAGGCTTGGGTGATATAGGCGCATTGGCAAGTAAGCCTGTAATGGAGGGAAAGGCGGTGTTGTTTAAAATATTTGCAGACATTGACGTCTTTGATCTAGAACTAGATACTAAAGATGTAGAAGAGTTTATTAGAACCGTAAAAATTCTTGCACCAACATTTGGTGGAATTAATTTGGAAGATATCTCGGCGCCTGATTGTTTCGAAATTGAAGAAAGATTAAAAGCAGAGTTGAATATCCCAATCATGCACGACGATCAACATGGTACTGCAATTGTGAGTGCTGCTGCTCTGTTGAATGCGCTTGAGTTGACTGGAAAAAAAATACAAGATATCAAAGTTGTAATTAATGGCGCAGGTGCTGCTGCTACTTCTTGTGCTAGTATATATTTAGCACTAGGTGTGCAACGTGAAAATTTATTCATGTTTGATTCAAAAGGATTAATACATGCTGATCGCGGTAATTTAGACGGCAGAAAAAAATTATATACCAATCAAAATATGCCAGCCACTTCAACACTAGAAGAAGTATTGGTTGGCGCAGATATGTTTTTAGGCTTATCTAAGGCTGATATTTTAAATGAAGCCATGCTACAATCTATGTCGAAAGATTGCATCGTATTTGCCCTGGCCAATCCGAATCCAGAAATTAGCTATGAAAAAGCAATCCTTGCCAGACCAGATATTATATTTGCCACAGGGCGAAGTGATTATCCGAATCAGGTGAACAATGTGTTAGGCTTTCCGTATATTTTTAGAGGAGCACTAGATGTAAGAGCAACCAAAATCAACGAAGCTATGAAATTAGCTGCAGTGCACGCCTTGGCAGATTTAACGAAGTTGCCAGTTCCTCAAGATGTAGTGGATATATATGGTGGGCAGCCTATAGCATTTGGACCAAAGTATATTTTGCCTAAACCATTCGACAATAGGCTTTTGGGAATCGTTTCTGCCGCAGTGTCAAAAGCAGCAATTGATTCAGGTGTAGCTCAATTGAAAGTAATTCCAAACTAACTTATTAATAGAAGTCTAATTTTTAAGGTTTGTGATATTTGTCACCCATATTTGAAACAATAGTTTGCATCTTTGTTATCTGATAAATCTTAAACAGTTTTCAGTACAAAAATTAGTAATATTATTTAATATTTTATAAAAATTAAAACTATGTTTTTTCAACACGTATACGACAAAACTTTAGCACAAGCTAGTTATTTCATTGGCTGTCAAAAAGCAGGTGTAGCAGCCGTTATCGATCCCAAGCGTGATATCGATACCTATTTAGAGATCGCTAAACAAAACAATATGCAGATTACGCATATTTTTGAAACGCATATTCATGCCGACTTTTTAACAGGTTCTCGTGAATTAGCTGCTGTTACAGGTGCTAAGATGTATTTATCAGATGAAGGTGGTGAAGGATGGGAATATGAATTTCCGCATGAAGGGGTAAAGCACAATTCAGAAATAATGGTAGGCAATCTGAAAATTCAAGTATTGCATACGCCTGGACATACTCCAGAAAGCATCAGTTTTTTATTGACAGACACCCCTGCTAGTAAAGAGCCTGTGATGTTATTTACAGGGGACTTTGTTTTTGTGGGTGATATTGGTCGACCTGATTTATTAGAAAAAGCAGCAGGATTAGTTGGCACGCAAGACAAAGGTGCAGAGCAAATGTATCAATCGATCAATTTGTTTTCGGACTTGCCAGACTTTATTCAAGTATGGCCTGGACATGGCGCTGGATCTGCTTGTGGCAAGGCTTTGGGTGCGGTGCCAAGTACCACAGTGGGTTATGAGAAAAAAAGAAACTGGGCATTTCAATATGGTGCTGATAAAGCAGGGTTTGTTCAGTTTTTATTGACAGATCAGCCAGAGCCCCCTAAGTATTTCGCAAAAATGAAGGAATTGAATAAAGTGAATCGTCCTTTATTAACTGAAGTGCCGAAAATTAAAGAATTGTCTGGTGCAGATTTAAAAGCTGCCATGGATAAGGGCATCAAAGTGATTGATACAAGAAACAAACTTGATTTTCAAAATGGCTTCATTCCGGGTAGTATCAATATACAAGGGAATAATTCTTTTGCTACTTGGATGGGTTGGTTTGTAACGTATGAAGAGCAATTTATATTATTGGCAGACCCTAGTCAAATGGACGATTTAACTAGAAAGTTAATGCGCATTGGATTAGACAATATCTACGGATTTGTAGATGCATCTAAAATCAGCCAAGTATACACAGGAACTTTAGCTAAATCTAATATGGTTTCCATCGATTCAGTAAAATCAAATAAGGATGCCGAAGTGATTGATATTAGAGGTGTTGCTGAATTTAATAGCGGCCATATTGCAGGTGCAAAAAATGTTTTTATAGGAACGCTTTTACAAAATTTGGACAAAGTACCCAAAGACAAGCCGGTAATCATTCATTGTCAAGGTGGAGATAGAGCAGCGATTGGATATTCATTATTGGTTAAAGAAGGCTATACCAATATTGCCAACTATAGCGGTGGTATCAATGAGTGGGTGAAAGAGCAGCAGCCAATTGTGAGTTAGTCTGTAAACAAATTGCTATATGAATTTGTTATGAGTATATGAAAGGAGTAAAGAAGCAGGATCTTCCTGAGAAAATTTGTAAGGCCTGTGGTCGCCCATTTAGTTGGCGAAAAAAATGGGAAAGGTGTTGGGATGAAGTACAATACTGTAGTGAAGCTTGTAAAAAGAATAAAATTAAAAGATAGAGCGATTCATTGGATCGCTCTATCTTTTTGATATCTTATTACCACTTGTTTTTTGTCTAGTGCATTTGAATCTGATTACATCGGTGCTTCTCAATACGGCATGCTTGGTTTTTCTAGAAGCCATTCGTTTGCGCCACATTCTAAAGCTTGAAGGTTTTGAGTTGGCGCGCATGAATTCAATCACTTCTTTCTCACTTAAACCAAATTGAAATTGAATTGCTTCAAATGGCGTTCTATCTTCCCATGCCATTTCTATAATACGGTCTCTGTCTTTTTCTTCCCATTCCGCTTGTAGGATGGGTTCTGCTGGTATTGGATGGATCAATGCTATTTTTCCCATTGTACTATTTCTTTTACTTTAAAGCTTTTAAAAATTGTTCTGCATGGTTCAAATGTGTAGCTCTTTTTTCTTCAGGCATCTTATCCCATGTGCTTAATAACATGGCCCATCTTGGATTTTTTGAAAAGACTAGACGCTGCTTAGATAAAAAACGCCAAAACAATCCGTCCCATATTGCTTGCCAATCACCTTTAGGAAAATCACCCATCTTCATCAAGTAATTAGATCCACAAATATAGGGCTTGGTGGTGATCATCCCTCCGTCTGCAAACTGAGACATACCGTATACATTAGGCACCATCACCCAATCATAAGCATCGATATACATTTCCATGAACCATTGGTATACATCATCTGGATGTATCTCACAGAGTAACATAAAATTACCCAATACCATTAGTCGTTCAATATGGTGATTGTAACCTGATTCAAGTAGTTTTTGAATACTGATATCTATTGGCGCAATACCAGTTGTGCCATCATAAAAGGAAGCAGGCATTTTTTTAGTGAAGCCCCAAAAGTTTTTAGTTCTCTGTTGGCTACCAATTTTTCGATAAGTTAATTGTACAAATTCTCTCCATCCCATAATTTGTCTTACGATTCCTTCGATACTATTGATCGGTGCTTTTGCATTTTGATAGGCCTGTAGTAATGCATGTAAAAATTCAGTAGGATGAATTAAGCCTACATTAATCAATGGGCTTAACACACTATGAAACAAGGTTTTTTCAGCTACCAACATGGCATCCTCATAGATGCCAAACAAGTCTAGTTTTTCTTCAATGAATAATTGCATTGCTTTCCTTGCATCAGCATGTGTGACTGGATAATATAAATGCTTGTTAGCTGTTATAAATGGGGCTCCTGCTTTTCCGGGATTTTTTTGAAAATTTGCTTGCACATATTTTGTAGCTTCCTCTATGAATTCGTTTGACTCGAAAAAGTGGATCGCTGGAATGGATGTGTTTTTTGGAATTTTTTTTCTGTTTTCCGCGTCAAAACTCCATTGCCCCCCAATGGGGCTTCCATCTTCTTCAATTAAAATTCTTCTTTGTTTTCTTTGCTCGGTATAAAAACTAGTTTGAAAGTAGGTTTTCTTATTTCCAAGCAATTGAACATCTTCCGGAAGGTTGTTTAAAAAATTTGGACTAGGAAGGTAGACAAGTGCTATCCCGCTAGCATTGCTTGCTTTTTTTAATTGTCGATTGATCCAATTATCACAAGGGACATATAATTTAATTTTTTGAACACCCTTGGTTTTAAGCATCTTTACCAAAACAGGAATTGCCGAATTGGGATCATGTGCTTCAATATAATGACAGTGACATCCTTTCTGAGCGAGTTGTCCAGCATAATATTTCATAGTCGCTCTATGAAAAAGTAGTTTTTGCTTGTGAAACTGATATTGAAGAAAAAATAAATCAGATTCAATGATATAGCAATCACCACCTTCGGGCCCTAATTCGGATTGGTCGTAGAGTTGATGTGGGAATATGAGCTGAACTTGCATCTATTTTAAACATTTTTCACCTTAAATTGTTCATTGTGTAGTACTATTAATCCCATTCAATGAATATATCTTATGCTGCGCTATTAGAGCAGGTGAAAGCTTATCATCCTGGCAAATACCATACTACTAGAAATTACACCAACGGGGCAGTCACTGCTTGGTCTCCCTATATTTCTAGAGGATTCCTCAGTCCAGTCACAGTTATGGATCAGCTTAAAAGTAAGTATCATCAACAAGAATGGATTGGGTTCATGCAGCAAATGGCTTGGAGGGAATATTTTCAGAGAGTTTGGCAACATCAGGGTGATTTAATTTTACAAGATCTTAAATCAACGCAGTCCAATGTGCTATTGCAGGGGCTCCCAATACCAATCAGTGCTGGAACTACCGGCATCCATGCCATTGACCATGCTATCCATCAATTATACGATACAGGCTATCTCCACAATCATCTTAGAATGTATATTTCAATGCTGCATTCGAATATATTTAAAGCGGCATGGTTACCAGGGGCAAACTGGATGTATGCCAATTTGTTAGATCATGATCCTGCTGCAAATTTTTTAAGTTGGCAGTGGGTAGCGGGTACATTTAGCAGCAAGCAATATGTTGCTAATCAAGAAAACATCAATAAATACACTACTACAAAGCAAGTAGGTACTTTCCTAGATACGGCGTATGAAAATTTACATGAAGCCATTTTCGACAAAACTGATCAAGTTAAAGCTATAAAAGGAATGGATGCCTCAAGGCCTTTAGATCTTCTATATGAAATTGACGCTATTGGCATTTTAAAAAAGATTCAAAATGCAAATGAAGCAATCAGTTTTAACATCAATAAGATAGACTTAGACAAACCGTTTTGTATTTATAATAGTTTTAATTTGGATCCATTATGGCATACCAATGAGCAAGTCAATCGTATTGTATTATTAGAACCGAATCATTTCATGCAATTTCCGGTTACAGAAAAAGTGCTGCAATCCATTATAGATTTAGCAAAAAAAAATATTCAAGGCATTCAAGTTTTCGTAGGAAATTTCGAAGCGCTTATTGCTGAGCTAATCTCTATCGATACTGTTGGTATCATTGGAAAAGAAAATATACAATCAAAACTATATTTTAAAGAACATCCTACCACCCAACATTATCAGGGGATTAGGGAGCAAAGGGATTGGTTATTCCCAGAAGTCAATGGGTATTATCCAAGTTTTTTTGGTTACTGGAAAAAATGCGAAAAATTTTTAAAATAAAAAAAAGGTCCCGCTACTGCGGGACCTTTTTTTGCGCTCACGATAAGATTTACTTCTTACGTTCAACATCTCGATTTAACTCATCAATATCAACAGGACGTTCTGTATGATCTCCTAATAAATATTTAGAGAAATAATCTGCTGTTCTCCAGAACCAGTATTCGTTCATGTCGCCGAATCCGTGTCTTTGAGTTGGTAAAATCAACATATCAAATCGCTTATTTGCTTTAATCAATGCGTTCACTACTCTTAAAGTATTAGCAGGGTGTACATTGTTATCTATTTCACCATGGATCAACAATAATTTACCTTTTAAGTTTTTTGCTAAATCAGGATTTTTATCAATCATGTAACTGAAAGTAGTATCCCCTTTATCAGAGATATTTTCTTTTACACCATGGTGCTTTTCACTCCACCATCTATTGTATACACTGTTATCATGATTACCTGCATTACTCACTGCTACTTTAAAGATATCTGGGTACACTAACATAGCTGCTGTACTCATGAATCCGCCACCGCTATGACCATGAATACCTACCTTATTTCTATCAATGAAACTAAACCTATCTGCAAGTTGTTCAATGGTTGCTTTTTTATCAGCAAGACCGTAGTCTCTTAAATTACCATAGCCATAATTATGATACCATTTGCTTCTAGCTGGATGTCCACCTCTATTACCCATTGTCACCACTACAAATCCTAATTGTGCCAATCGGTCAATACGATCCATTCCTTTGCTAAATGTTTTATTAACAGATTCTGTTTGAGGTCCCGGGTAAACGTATTCTATGATTGGATATTTTTTAGTGCTATCAAAATCATAAGGCTTATACATTACACCATATAAATCAGTGATACCATCATCCGCTTTAACTTTAAATGTTTCAGGAAATTTATAGCCTGTTGCAAATAAACTTTTTAAATCAGCAGTTTCTAGTTCCATTAATTTTCTGCCATCCGCGCTATGCAAAGTTGCAACTGGAGTGGTGTTCACTCTAGAAGCATTATTAACGAAATAAGTATTGTTATCATTTAAACTAACACTATGATCATAATTTCCTGCGTTTAATAATTGCAAGCCAGTTCCATCAAGATTAATCTTGTATAAGTGCATGTAATAAGGGTCTTCTTTGCCACCGCCACTGATTGACTCTTTTCCGTTTGCAGTAAAATACACTACTCTTTTAGCTTCATCTACACCAATTACTTCCTCCACATGCCAAGCGCCTTGTGTGATTTGGTTTTTTAATTTACCTTGACCATCATATAAGTATAAATGTGCCCATCCGTCACGTTCACTCCATTCAATTAGTTCTGCACCATTTTTAATTAACTCTGGCTTCTTAATTTCAATAGATGTATTCATAGACTCAGCCACCAATACCTTTACTTCACCAGTTGTTGTATTGACTACACATTGATCAATCTTTTTTAGATCACGACTTGTTCTTGCAAGGTATAGCTGTTCATTTGTGCCTAACCAAATCATTGGCTTGAATTCATCATCTCTTGCATTGACTGCAGCAGATTTATTCCATAAGGCAATATCTTGATCCTTATATTGTGATACATTGATTTCCTTATTGCTATAGTTCACCATGTCCACCAACATTAAATGATCAACTGGAGCTTCTTTTTCGCCTGGCATCCAGTATTTATAGGTTTCAAGGGTTGGTCTAGGGTCTGCAATACTATTGATTACCCATAAGTCCTTCACTTTTCTGTTGTCGACTTTTACGATAGCCAATTGTTTGCTATTTTCACTCCAGTAACCAAAAACAGGCTTTCTTTTATTTTTGTTTTTTTCTACATCTACATTGGTTTCTCCACCGCCGCCTGCACCGCCTTCGCTATGCCAGCTAAAATTTTGTAAACCATCTTTTGTAATTGCCGTTTCTACAATGGTGCTATCCTCCTCATTGATTAAAGCTTTTTCATAATTTGCTTTATCCATATAATAGAGGTTGTAGTTTCTTCCGAAAACAACTTTTGATTGATCGGGTGCAATATTGGCCCAGCTAGGTTTTCTTTTTGGCTTCGTGAAACCAACTAGCTCGTTAAGCTGTGCCGTATTTAAATTGTATTCAAAATAAAATACTTTTTTAATTTTTTCAGCTTTAGCATCTTTTTTAGCACCAGGCTTGTCTATTTCAATACTGCTTTTCACTTCAAATTGAATCCAATTTTCTTCTTTAATAAATTTTAAAGAATCGATTGGAAGATGTTGAGCATCGAAAGGATCTTTGATGATTTTAGTTAAAGAAGCAGCAAGCTGCTCTTTATCAAACATCACTTTCTTTTCGTTTTTTACTGGGTCTACAATCATCCATTGTTTTCCTTCGCTTGTTTCATACACATACCAAAACCTATTTGATAGTTTTAGCCAATGAGGATCAACAGATAAAGAAAAGATCATCTTGTCTAATTTCTTTGGAGAAAATCTTGCTGCTAAGTCATAATTGGCTTTTTGTTGTCCAAAAATAAATAGCGGTAAAGCAAGTAATACTAAAAAAAGTTGTTTACGCATAGTTATATATTAAGTGCAGAAAATTAGTGTATTTTTTTGAATTATAACTTAATTTGTGATGAATACACCAATATGAAAAATAGGACGATTGCTGGATTATTTTTACTACAGTTGTTGTTTACAACAGGCTTTGCCCAAACAACGCAACAATATAAACCTGCCGTATTTGCCGACGAAAATAGGAAAGCCAAACTTCAGGCTTCGATGCCCCTTGTAGCCGATTTATATAAAGCGTATGCAATAAAAAACCATTTCCCTGCGTATGCTTTTGCTATTGTATTAGATGGCGAGTTATTGTATCAAAAAACCGAAGGCTGGGCCAATATAGAAGAAAAAATACCAGCAAATAACGAGACGATGTTTCGTATCGCATCCATGTCTAAGAGTTTTACAACCATGGCTATATTGCAGTTAAGAGATGCTGGAAAGCTGCAACTTGATGATCCTATTGATCAATATATTCCTGCCATGAAAGGACAGGTTTTAACGAAAGATGGGGCGCCTATCACGATTCGTCATTTGATGTCTCATCAGGCTGGTTTTCCAGAAGACAATCCTTGGGGAGATAGACAACTAGAAGATTCAGAAGCAGATTTACTTGCACTAATTGAAAAAGGACTCTCTTTTTCAAATACGACAGGAGCCTATTATGAATATAGCAACCTTGGTTTTGCTATGTTGGGCTATGTCATTCATAAAGTATCTGGTTTATCCTATGATGCTTATATCAAGCAAGCTATATTGGATCCTTTAGGAATGCAGCATACTACCTATGAGTATAGAAACATTCCAAAAGAAAATTTAGCAAAGGGCTATCGTACCATCAAAGGAAATTGGGTAAACGTGCCTTTATTAAAAGATGGTATTTATGGAGCAATGGGAGGGATGATTACTTCGATTTCTGATTTTGTAAAATATGTTGCACTCCATCAAGCTGCATGGCCAGAACGTAATGATCCAGAAAACAGGATCATTAAAAGAAGTACAGTAAGAGAAATGCACCAGCCCTATACATTTATTGGCTTAAATCCCAATTATCAATTTCCATCAGGCAAAATACTAGCGACTACATCAAGTTATAGTTATGGTCTAAATTGGATGCATGATGCAGAAAATAAAACCAGCATTGGACATAGTGGCGGCCTTCCTGGCTTTGGAAGTAATTGGCGCTTTTTGCCAGAATATGGATTGGGTGTAATCTTTTTTGCAAATCATACCTATGCACCAACGTCTACTATGAACTTAATCATATTGGATACCTTAGTTAAAATTGCAAAGCTTCAACCAAGAATGGTATCTGTTTCTCCCATACTTGAACAACGTCAAAAAGAACTCGTTCAGGTTATTCCTAGTTGGGAAAATATACCATCGATATTTGCTGAAAACTTTTTTGATGACTATTTATTAGATGAATTAAAAGCACAAGCTAAGCAGCTTTTTGAAAAGGCAGGTCCAATTCAGTCTGTTGGAAAAATGATAGCAGAGAATCAACTAAGGGGATATTGTATTCTTGAAGGAACAAAACAAAACTTGAAATTAAGCTTTACATTGAGTCCTGAAAATCCAGCTTTGATTCAGGAATACCACCTTGATTTGGCACGTTAAAAATAAAATAAAAATAAAATGAAAAAATCTCTATTGATTTTTACGCTCTTAATTTCTATAGCCTCTTCTGCTGCTAATAAAAATAATCAGCGAGAGTATTATATAACACAGGTTTACCATTGCAGCACCAACTCGCAGCTTGAAGCGGTTGATGCCTATTTAAAAAATATATACTTACCACATATCCATCAATTTGGTATTGCCAATGTGGGTGTATTTGAACCTATCAATAATGATACAGCAAAAGACAAGACCATCATGGTATGGATTCCATTGTCAAGTTTAGCACAGCTAGATCAGTTAGATCAATTGAAAGAAGCCATCGATCCATTGAAATCAAATAATTTACTGAGCCTAACATTGACAAATGGTGTATTACCTTATGATAGACTAGAAACGGTTATTTCTAAGTCGTTTAAGTTTCAGGGGCAATTTGAAAAAAAGACATCATTTCAGAAGTCGCCAGATAATATTTATGAATATAGGAGTTACGAAAGTGCAGACGAGGCGTTTTTTTTAAAGAAAGTTCATATGTTCAATGAAGGAAAGGAGATCGAACTGTTTAAATCCTTAAATTTTAATGCGCTATTTTATAGTAAAGTCATTGCCGGAAATAGGATGCCCAATTTGATTTATATCACTAGGTTTAGCAATCTTGCCGATAGAGAAGCCCATTGGAAAAATTTTGTAGAAGCGCCAGCATGGAAGCAAATGAGTAACTTGCCAGAATACCTGAATACGGTTTCAAAAGCAGATATCATTTTAATGCGTGCCAAGACTTATTCAGATTTATAATACCTAAAGTAAGATGATCGAAAACAAAAAAGCACCAGCCCCCCGGCTAGTGCTTTTTTTATTCACCTGGATTCAACTTTATGACATTGGTCTTTTTCTGCGCATCATTTCATTACGCATCTTATTCAATAATTCTCTATCTACTTTTAAAGCTAGATTGACTCTTTCTTCTGTTTTTAAAATTGGCATCAAGTCTTTTTTAAATTTCTTTCTGATGACTAACATCGCTTCCTGAAATTCTATTTCATCATCTTTGTTTTCTTTCATCAAACGATGGCTGGCTTCTTTTTGTTCATTGTATACAGGCCAAAATTTTTCAGCTTCAGCAGGAGTAAGTTCTAACTTTTTTGTGATGAATTGAATTTTGAATGATTCGAGCTGAGCTCTTTGCTCTTTACTTAAACGTTCTATTGGAGGTGGTGGAGGTGGCATCATTCTACCTTGGCCATGCATAGGCCTTTGTTGCGCTTGTGTAAATACAACAGATAAAATAAAGCCAAAAAGAAAAAGTAGTTGTTTCATAAAATTTGATTTGAAATTTAGACGAATTATTTTTGAACTAGTTTAAGTCAATTCTGTTATTTATTTTTTAATTATTCTCTAAGGGAATACTTGCGCCTGCAGATTCAATGGCACTATTCCATTCTACTTCGGCAACAAGCTCATTATTATCAACATAAGCCTCAATCACTTCATCTGGAAGCGATTCAATTTGTACCATTTCATTTGTTGAAATTGAATTGGTAGTTGGTTGATTGTAAAAAAGATATCCTGTTGCAACAGCAAATAACAAACTTGCAGCAACTAAATATTTTTTTTGTTTTGCAAACAAAGAAATGATATTGGCTTGCTTGGGTACATGGTGTTCGCTTTGAATCTTGCGCATCAGCTCAAGTTCAAATTGATCAAAATACCCTTGGGGTACTTCATCGTTTTTTGCCTTGAAGCGCTCCAGCGCTTTTTCTAATTCTTTTGACATTGATTCCTTTTCCATATCGTTATTTAGACCTATTAATTGGTCTAAAGTTTAAGTGTTCTGAATTAATTCAGTCATTTTTTTGACTGCTTGATGATAATTGGCTTTCGCCCCGCCTACGGTAGTGCCAGTTATAGACGCAATTTTTTCGTAATCATAGGCTTCAAAGTACCTTAGCATAAACACAAATCGCTGTTTTTCAGGCAATTCTGCGATGGCACGCTCCAGTTTTATCTGGATAGAAGTTTCATTGAGCCGATTTTGGGTGCTTGGATGCTCCATTTCCTGCTCAAGTTGATTTTGCTTTGTTTGACTTTGAATACGCTTTTTTTGTGCAATAAAATTCAGGGTTTCATTGTAAGCAACTCTAAAAAGCCAGGTACTAAAGGCGCTTTCTTGTTTAAATCCATCTAGCTTATTCCATACTTTGATCCAGACGGCTTGAGCAATATCATCAGCATCTGCATGTTCAAGCACCATTTTTTTAATTTGAAAAAAAACCGGCTCTTTATGCCTTTTTAAAAGTTGTGTAAAAGCGCCCTCCTTAGAGTTGCCATTTTGAAACTGTGTTATAAGTGCTTGGTCCGTCATGCTAGTTTAAGTTAGACCAAAAAGAAGTCTAAAGGTTTAATTCAATGATGTTTTAGTTTACATTTTGATAATTGTCTTGACATATTGATGTACTCCATTTTGAATTCTTATATAGTAGACTCCAGGTTTTAAATCTCCACCTTGTATCGTTACACTATTCATGCCGGCATAATTATATGTTGCATCGACCAATAACTTAATGACCGTGCCAGATGCATCAAGTAGTTGAACAAGAGTATGTCCACCTTCTGTTTTAAATTCAACCCTGGATTGTTGTGAAAATGGATTAGGATATGCTACAATCATTGCATTTTTTTCAAAAACAGGATTTTCCATTTCAATAGCACAAGCGCTAGCATTGATTAAGTTTAAGGTAGGATATTGCTTTAGCATTATCTGCAAATTGTCTGCCTCCTTCACACAGAACCAATATTTTAAAATAGAGTTGTATACCGTTCTAAAGTCATGTTGATAAGGTACATTGTCACTGACAGTTACAGTTGTTGGAATGGTTGGATTTTCTCCAAATACACCCCCTCTTACATTTTTGCCGAATAAGAAAAGTGGAGCAGCTGCACCATGATCTGTTCCGCCACTGGCATTGGATTTAATTCTTCTTCCAAATTCAGAATAGGTCATGCCAATCACCCTGTCTTCTATTTCTTGATTTTGAATATCATTTTGAAAAGCACCGATTGCTTCAGAGATGGCACCTAATAAATTCGCATGTGTACCAGTAGCCGTATCTGTTGCTACCGCTTGATTTGCATGTGTATCAAATCCACCATAGTTGACCAAGTATATTTTTGTTTTTAACCCACCTTTGATCAATCTAGACACAATTTTTAATTGATTGGCCAAACTAGTGTTGGGGTAAACAGCCTGCTGGGTCACAGCATCAGATGCTGCTTTAATACGCGCAGCATATTTATTGGTTTGCTTTGAAATTCTTCTGATAAAACTTAATTCATAACCTGCATTGGTATTTGGCACCGTTTGTTCTGTGGTGTCAAATAAGTTATAAAATGAATTTGGATCTGAAATGCTCATGCCCATATTCACTAAAGGACCTTGACATGTTAACGAAGTGATAGAGCCAATTTGGATAGCCAATGGATCCGTGTCAACTTCGTTGGGATAATTGTCTGGATAACCAGGGTAGTTGCTGTCTAAAAAACGACCAGCCCATCCAGTATTTAAGTATTCGTTGCTATCCGATCCACTCATCCAAATATCTGTTGCCCTAAAATGTGAAAAGTTGGGTTGAGGATAACCCACTGCCTGAACGATATCAAGCTGACCATCGTTAAAAAGTCGTTGCATGGCCGTCATGGCAGGGTGTAAGCCAGTGGCGCTGTATCCATTTAAAGAAAGGATCTTTTTTTCTGGGATAGCAATATTGGTTCTAGCATTATAATATTGCCCATATTGATTTACTGGTAGTACTGTATTCAATCCATCGTTTCCACCATTTAATTGAATAATAACTAGTACCCTGTCGTTGTCTACTTTTGCTAATACTTCTGGATCTACAATACTATGATTGTTTAAAACATGTATTGGATTGCCACTGATTACAGTTGGGGTTAGCACTGCCAGGCTATTGCGTAAAAAATTTCTTCTTTTCATTTAGCTTAATTGATACTCTGGCAGGTTCATAATATATTTTATCAATGACTTCAATCTGTTATTCACCAAATTAAAATTGATTGTATTTTGATTGGATTGATAGTTGTTCCAAGCATCCGTCCAATAATAGTCCGAAGTTTGTCCACTTAATAAAATTTGTTTTTTTAAATTATCCTTCGCGCTTTGCTCAATATCGGTAGCAATTAAAAGATCAAATAAATCTTGAATCAATTGATTGGGGTCGGATGGATTACTAGATATAGATTTTGCCAATCCTATTGTATCTATGATTACCCTTCTGCCATTTCTTGTATAACCCGTTTCAATCATTAAATCTGTGAATTTATTTCTTTTAGGAAGTGTGTCTGCATTGATCCATAATTCGTGAAATTCTGGTGACTGATAATATGCAGGCCAGCCAGCTACATTCGGCGGATCGGCAAGGTTTTGCCCAAGACTAGTCAGTTGACTTACCATATTATTAAAATGAACATAAGCATCTGCATAATCAGTAATGGCGTCTGGAAAAATGACGTTGGTTTTACGCAAGGTACCAATAACATGATCTATCGGACTTTTAATTTGACATCCAATATAAAGCTGATCATAAAAATGAGCACTTTTAAGAAGAACCGACAATACAGGTTTAATTTCAAAATTGTTTGATATAAAAATTTCAGCGAGTGGTGTAATGATATTTTTTTCTACTGTATCGTCAATATAATAATAGACAAACCATCTATACAATCTCCTACAGATATATTTTGCCATATCTGTTTTACCAAAAAGCATGTCTATCAGTTCATCTGTTTCAGTTGCTCCAGCTTGTCCTGTTTTGCCAATGATTATTTTATTATTATAGTAACTTGAAAACTGTTTATTGCCTGTATCATGTCTGGTTGCATCAAAATAGCTTGTGTAGCTGGCATTGATGCGCCATCCCGTTAATACTCTTGCTGCTGCTTTCACATCAGACTCAGTGTATTGAACGGCACTGTCTTTTCCGACAGTGTACAATTCTTGTAATTCTCTGCCGTAATTTTCATCTGGAGCAGTAGCTGTATTGAGGTAGCCATTGAGGTACCTTAACATACCAGGGTCGATGGTAACCGCCTTAATCATTGTTTTAAAATTTCCAATGGCGTTTTTTCTTAAGGTATCATGATGTTGGTACAGCATGTTTGCGTTTGAAATGGTATCCGCTTCTGTACCAAAATGGTTGGCCCAAAAAAGTGTCAACTTCTCTCTAATACTTATATCTTGTTGGATCATGACACCGGTAAGCCATTTCTTGAAACTGGCCCTGCGTAAACTGTTGATAGTGCCGTCGGCACTAGGTTGATTGATCCAAGTAGTGCCGGGAGAAACCGTTGGATCAATTACTGTAGCCGAATTGTATTCATTAAGTGGGGGAGTTGGTAGCGGAGCAGTTGGATTTAATAATTCAGCTACAGCGTTGTTCAAGCCCTTTTTCAAAAAATTTTGAACCTCTGATTGTTTTGCGCCAAATAAGACTCTATTTAATAAATGAGTTGTTGTTTGCTTTGTCCAGGATCCTTGATAAGGTTCAAGTCCTAAATTGCTAGTGAGGGGGCTTAGCGGCATGAAGGATATTTGTTAGCAATTTAGACAATTAATAAATTCAAAGGTTTAAATCCATCTTTAATCCTCCGCCCAACATCATTTTTTTTATTTGCATTCAAAATGAAATTATCTTTAAAGCAATTCTAAAACCAATAACATGAGAATGATTAAATTAATATGTATTGCATTGCTAATCCCTTTCTTAGGTGCTAGTCAGCTCATACATAAAGTGATTACAAAATCCGAAACCGAAAGAATAGAACGCGTTTTAGCTTCTGACGAAATGGAAGGACGCCGCACTTTTAGTCCCGGCATTGAAAAAGCTGCTGCTTTTATTGCAAAGGAGTTTGAAGCAGTGGGATTAACCTCATTGAAAGGAGACAACAATTACCTGCAAGCATTTACTATTAACAGACCCAAATTTATAAGCTTATCTGCAACCCTGGATGGAGTTGCCATTGATAACAGACAAGTGATCGTGGTGACAGTACAACCAGAAATCAATATGAACGAAACCGCTGGCTACGCTGTTGCAAAAATAGCAGCAACTGAAAATTTAAATCAAGCGGCAGCTAAAATCATTGGCGCAAATCAAAATACGATTGTGTTGGTAGATGAAGCACATGCGCAAAATTTTGGAAGATTGGTTCGTTTCAAAAATAATTTATCTTCTAAGCAAGCAAACATAGTGTTTGTATTAACCAATACATCGCCTTTAAAGTATGCCATACAAGCTAGTCATCAAATTGAATCCATGTCTTTAGCCAATGTAGTTGCAATGATTCCTGGAAAAACCTTACCCAATGAATATGTCATATTTTCTGGGCACTATGATCATTTAGGGATCAATACCAAAAACATGGTAAATGGTGATTCAATCTATAATGGCGCGAATGATGATGCTGCTGGAACTACCGCTATGATTATGTTATCTAAGTATTATAAAGCTTTAAATAACAATGCTCGTACTATATTATTTGCAGCATTTACTGCAGAAGAAGTGGGTGGGTATGGTGCACAGTATTTTTCAAAACAATTAGATCCATCAAAAGTAGTAGCGATGTTTAACATCGAAATGATTGGAACAGAAAGTAAGTGGGGAAAGAACAGTGCTTATATTACTGGTTTTGATAAAACAAATATGGGAGCGATCTTACAAAAAAATTTAGATGGATCAAGCTTTAAATTCTATCCGGATCCTTATACCGAACAAAATTTATTCTACCGATCTGACAATGCAACATTGGCAAGACTTGGTGTTGCTGCACATACGATTTCTACGTCAAAAATGGATTCAGAGCCTAATTACCATAAAGCTTCAGATCATATTGAGACATTGGATCTAGATAATATGAATGAAATTATTAAGGCAATTGCCATTAGTGCTCAATCTATCGTTGCTGGAAAAGACACTCCAACAAGAGTAGATACAACACAATTAAAATAATCAATACAAGACAATGATCATGAAGCAAAAGCTCCTCCTTGTTTTACTTAGTATCTGTTTTGTAGCGGGTGCGCAAGTAAAGCCCTATTATCCGACTGCATCAAAATGGGAACTAAAATCACCCCTTGTTTTTGGTATAGATAGCGCTGTGTTAAATCAAGCAATACAGTATGCCATTGCACATGAAACTAAATTCCCTAAAAACTTGCAGCTAACACAGGCGATGCAATTTGGCAAAGAACCATTTTCGGATCCTATTGGTCCAATGGCTAGTCGCGGCCCTGCTGCAGGAGTCATAGTGTATAAGGGTTATATCATTGCAGAATGGGGAAACTTGAATTCGGTAGAAATGGTGAATAGTGTGACAAAGAGCATGTTGTCTACTGTAGTTGGATTGGCAGTGGATAAAGGATTGATTCGATCTATCAATGACAAAGTGTATACTTATTTGCCACCTATAGAAACCTTAACTGCAACTACAACAATAGATCAAAACCCAATTGCACAAACAGCATTCATCTATCCATTTGAAACAGCACATAATAAAACGATCAACTGGGAGCATTTGCTTAGACAAACAAGCGATTGGGAAGGCGTATTATGGGGTAAGCCAGATTGGGCAGATAGACCATCAGATAAACCAGAAGAGTGGACAACCAGAAAACGTTTTGAACCAGGTACGGTTTATAAATACAACGATACAAGAGTCAATGCCTTAGCATTGGCTGCAACAACTGTATGGAGAAAACCATTGCCGGAAGTATTAAGAGAGCAAGTAATGCAACCCATTGGAGCGTCAAATACATGGGCTTGGACTGGATATAAGAATGCGTGGATTGTTTTAGACGGCAAGATGATACAGTCGGTTAGCGGCGGCGGACATTTTGGAGGTGGTCTTTTTATCAATGCGTATGATATGGCTAGATTTGGCCTACTCACATTAAGAAAAGGCAATTGGAATGGCAAACAAATCCTATCCGAAGATTGGATTAAGCAATCAACCACGCCAACTGGTGCCAATACTGGATATGGATTTATGAATTATTTTTTAAATACAGATCGTAAAATGTATCCATCAGCACCAGCAACTGCCTATGCGCATATTGGCAATGGCACCAACGCTATTTATGTGGATCCAGAACACGAATTGGTTGCTGTTATAAAATGGATGGATGACAAATCAATAGACGGATTTTTGAAGTTAATGCTCAGCGCATTACCTAAATAGTTTAAAATTAATAATTTAAAAAAAGGCGCTCAAATTTGAGCGCCTTTTTTTGCAGCATAAATCCTTGTGTTAAATTAGTTTTTTGCTTTTTGTAATTTGTGAAAGCTTGTATAAGAAGCCAACAATAATCCAAAAAACACAATAGCCATAACGGTATTGTTAATAGGATCTCCAATGGCAATATGTGCTACAACAGCCGAAATGTATAAAATGCCAAATCCAACATAAGCCCATTCTTTTAATCGGGCAGGCACAGCAGGAACAATCAACAATACTAGACCAATCAATTGTCCAATACTTATTTCTAGCCCCAGCCAACGTGGTATCCCTACATGTTTAGTGCCTTCAATGGCCATTTCAGAATTCATGAAAATAGCGGAAGAGGCAAATAAGCAAATGATACTTGTTGTAACCCAATAAATTATTTTAGTCGTTTTCATGGTGTGGAATTGAATAATTGGTTTTAAATTACAATCAATTTACAAATACTCTATCAATTTTAAAAATATCAAACTACTTTAATTCAATACAATGAGAAAGATAATTTTATATATCCTTTTTATTTTATGCGGTTTGCAATACACTGCAAGTGCCCAGTCTCCCAATAGTAGCCCTACAATTTCGTCAGAAGACGAAGTCAAACAAGTTATTCAAAATATGTTTAGGGCTATGAAGCAGGCAGATACGGCACTTTTAAAAACATGCTTTTCTGATAAAGTGATTTTCCAAACAATTTTAAATAAGCCTGAGGGTGCTGTTGTTAATAACCAATCTGTCAATGATTTTTTACAAAGCATAGGAAAGCAAACAACCAATGCATTAGATGAAAGAATTGAATTCGGTTCCATAAATATAGATCCATTGATGGCAACTGTCTGGACGCCTTATACTTTTTATTATAAAGGCAACTACTCTCACAAAGGCGTGAATAGTTTTCAGTTAGTGAAACTAAAAGAAGGCTGGAAGATTCAATACCTCATTGACACGAGGTATAAATAATCAATAGTTGGATTACAATAGCGCTATTGCTTTTGTTCTTTTAAATGGTTTTGAAATTGTTGAGGATGATTGGTGGTAATCCATTCTACTCCTTGTGATTGTAAAATTTCAAAATCGGATAATTCATTTACTGTCCAACTTCCCAACATCAATCCTGCTTTCTTTGCATTTTCGCTTAACTGATTGTTTGTTTTAAATGAAGTATAATGCCAATTAATTCCGTTGAATTTATTTTTCACAACTGAATTAATTGTTAAATCGGACTCTAGGTATAATACAATGGCTTTTGAATCCTGCTCTTTAATCCATGTAAGGATGTCCTTACTAAAGCTGATATAGACAATACGCTTTTCGATTCCAAGTTTTTTTGCAAGGGCCAAGGTTTCGATCGTAGCCAAGTAGTCTTGTTTTTTATCTTCAATAGCTGCTTTGATTTCGCAAATGAGTAAAGTCTGATGCTTGTCTTTACAGCCCTTTAAAAAATACTGTTCTAATGTTGGCAATGACTCTCCATTGGATAATTTGTTTCTATTTAAAAAAGCATAAGTATTGGTTTGAATGGTATCGCCAAAATAAACTGGATCGTGATTTACCACAAGTATACCATCTGCCGTTCTTCTTACATCAAACTCAGCACCATCACATTGGAGCGCTATCGCTTTTTCTAATGAAGCAATTGAGTTTTCAGGCAAATTAAACTCTTTCCAGGCGCCACGATGCGCAATTATTTTTGTTGTTTGTGCATTTGCCATAAATGGTAGTATCATGATAAAGGAAATTAAAATCAATCTAGTCATAAGTAAAGCTTTTGTCTGTTAAAACATCAAATAGTTTAAACATTAAGGTACTAAAGTATTATTATTTAAACAGCATTGCGTATGATTTCATATTTAATTAACTTTGCGCCCACAAATATTGCTATGAACCCATCTATTGACAGATTAAAAGAAGCGATTGAGCCTAGTCGAGTAAGTTTATTACAACATCCTGTATACCACCAGATTCAAACATTGGAAGCACTACAAAAATTTGCAGAAGTACATGTTTTTGCAGTGTGGGATTTCATGAGCTTATTGAAGTCTTTACAACAAAAATTAACCTGTGTCCAAACACCATGGGTGCCTATAGGCTCTGCTAATACGAGGTATTTGATCAATGAAATTGTTTTAGGTGAAGAATCGGACGTAGATGAATTTGACAATCGTATTAGCCATTTTGAATTGTATCAACAAGCGATGCGTCAAATGGGTGCATCCACTAATGCCATTGTAGGATTGCTGCAAGCGATTCAATCAGGTACTAGTATAGAAGCAGCAATTAAGCAACTTGACTGTCCAGCATCTATCAAAGATTTTTTAAATTTTACATTTAAGATCGTCAACCATGCGCCTGCACATGTTCAAGCAGCTGTGTTTACTTTTGGCAGAGAGGACTTAATCCCAGATATGTTTACGCGTTTGCTTGAAAAGTTAGTGGCAGAATCACCAGAAAAAGTATCCATCTTTAAATATTATATCGAAAGACATATTGAAGTAGATGGTGGACACCATAGTCATCTTGCATTAGAAATGGTTGCTGAGCTTTGTGGAGACGACGAGGTAAAGTGGAAGGAGGCAGAACAAGCTTCTATAGAGGCTTTACAAATACGTGCAAAACTTTGGGATGCAGTAACAGCTTAATACAAAAGAGGATTGCTATTTAGATAGATTCAAATTCGCCCTTCTCTGTATTTTTTCTGACCTTGTCTGCTTCAAAATATTTTCCGTTCATAGCAATGTATACACCTGCTGGCAATACCTGTGTAAACGCAAGTGCACTGCCCAAATTGAACAATCCGTCAGAACTACCAAACTTATAAGGAATCATAGCACCGGTGAGTACAATGGTTTTATTGGGACAAGATTTTTGCAAATACAAAGCAGTAGTGGTCATGGTATCTGTGCCGTGTGTAATTAAAATCTTTTGAGCAGTGGTTGCATTACATGCTGATGCAATGAGTGCACGATCTTCTTCCACAAAGTCTAGGCTATCTTTCATCATTAAAGCGTCTATGGATAAATCTAATTTACTCCTACCTAAACTAAGCATTTCATGTAAATGCGTTTCTTTAAAATAAAGATTACCATTTAACTCATTGTACTCTTTATCAAATGTGCCACCTGTTACAAAAACTTGTATACTTAAACTCATACATTATTATTTAGGGTCCATCCACATCTCTTTTCTGTCTAACCATTTGTTGTCAGAAAAAGATTCCTTACTTGCCAAAGTTCGGGTATATTTTTTAATTGTCTCTGTAGAACTTGCTTGATAGGCAACACCACCTATAATACTCAATGCTTTACTAAAATAGGTCTCACTTGGATTCCCCAAAGTTTTATAGGGTAAGACATTGTCTGCAAGGATATAATTAGGTGTAAATCCATTGACAGTACCATAGTTGGATTCCCCAATAGCATTAGTGGTAAGGAAAGTGATTGGTTGGAGGCCATAGTCCCATCGCTTGTTTGGATCAGTGATTGTGAATGATCCCACGTTCTTGCCATAGGTGTTTTCCCCAATCAAGATCACATCCATAAAGGGCTTTAAATTATTGATCACCAATTCACTTGCAGATGCTGTATTACCCGCTGTTAATACAAATACACGATTGAGTGTACCAAGATTGTTAGGCTCTGATTTAAACAAGGTTTCGAACGCACTAGCGCCAGAGGTTCTTTCAAGATAAGCGGTATAAGTTCCGTTGTATACCTTTTTATTCATCAATTTGCCCACTTTAGCAGCTGCATCTTTAACAGTTAGGTTGGTAATTAAATCAGAAGACACCACATAACCGCCACCATTGTATCTAAAGTCTAAAACTAGCTCATTGACCCCTGCTGATTTAAAACGTCCGAATATGGCTCTTAAGCTATCGTCAAAACTAGTTAGAAATTGACTGTAAGCAAGGTAACCAACTTTTTTGCCAGACCAAGAAATGATGGTGTCAGCTAAAATTGGATTGGTTTGTAATTCTACTTTTGTGACAGAGACGGATCTGCCATTTGAAACGAATGCACCATTTGAAAAATCACCCAATCCAAGTTTTAAAGTTTGGTTGGACAAGATGGTGCTATAGTTTGTGCTAGTAATGGTTTGGTCATCTACTTTTAAAATAATATCACCCCTTTTTAATCCTGCTTTTTCTGCAGGACTTCCTTTTAATACATAGGCAAGCACAAATGCAATACTGGTTTTAGAATCGTCTGTATAAAAAGCATTGTTTTTAATGCCTAAAACGGTGCTTACGCCATTTAGTTGATTTTGTAAATTGGTATAACTTTCATCGATCCATGAAAAGCGATCTGTTTTTCCATAATCATTTAACAATGTATAAAAATAATCAGTTGGCTTAGCAGTCGTATTAGAGCTAGTAAGGCTTGGCATATTGCTATTCCATAAATAATAATAACTCATCACTTCGTGTATCCAAGTATTGGCTGCCAAATTAGGATTGGTCGGAGTAGTGGTAGTTGGTGTTGTAGTTTTAGGAGCAGCTGCTTCTTTTTTACAAGCCAAGCATCCAGCAGAGCATATTAAGATAAATAGTAACTTTTTCATGTGCTTAAAATGTTTCAGCGTAAATTTAATTAAACTATTGTTAACGCTAAGAAAAAATTAATCTCTACTAATTTGGTAGACAAATAAAATTGTCTAATTTTGAGAGCTGATTCTAGTTCAAATAAATCAACAAACCAGAACCTATCCGGGAAACCGAGTTAATCTACATAAAATGAGAAAATATTCAATCGCTTTTATTTTGACACTGATATCCTTATCGATGTTTGCGCAGTCTAACACCTATCTAACAGAAATCGAACAATGGCATGCAAAAAGATTAGACGCATTAAAGCAGCCCAATGGTTGGCTGAATTTAGAGGGATTGTTTTGGTTAACACCAGGAGTAAATCGTTTTGGAGCAGCATCGGGAAATGAATTAGTGTATGATCATCCGAATTTTCCAGCGCATTTAGGGGACTTTGTTTTTGACAATGGAAAAGTGTTTTGGAAGGATGCAATCAAAGAAAAAATCACTATTAAAAATAAAGAAGGCGTTGTCATAGAAAACAATGGCAGCATTAATTTATTAACTGCACCAGAAGGCAGTTATACTAGTGAGTGGAGAAATTTTGTTTGGGTGGTGATTCAAAGAGAAGACAGAGTGGGCGTTAGATTCAGAAATTTAAAAGCAAAAACCTTGCTTGAATTTAAAGGCATTGAAAGATTTCCAGTAGATGCCAAATGGCGTATTAAAGCAAAAGTGATTCCTCAGGATCAAAATCCGTTGATGATCATGAATGTGCTAGGACAAAATACTGCACAAAAACATGGGGGTCAATTGGTGTTTGATATCGATGGTAAAACCTATCGATTGGATGCCATAGATGAAGGAGGTCAAAGGTTATTCGTGACTTTTGCAGATGCTACTTCTGGGAATACAACGTATGGATCGGGTAGATTTATAGAGTTAGAGAAGCCAGATGCCAATGGATTTACCTATATCGATTTTAATAAAGCTTATAATCCTCCTTGTGCTTTTACTGAATTTGCAACCTGCCCATTACCACCGCCACAGAATAGATTAACCATTGCAATTCCCGTTGGCGAAAAAAAATATGGACATCATTAAGGTCTCCATTAACTTTGGTGCCAAATGCAACAATTGACACCATCCAATCCCCCCATTATTGCCGTCATCGGACTAGGCTATGTGGGCTTACCTTTGGCATTGGCCTTCTCCAATCAATATCAAGTGATTGGGTATGACTTGGACAGCGTAAGGGTGGATGCATTGAAAAAAGGAGACGATATCACATTACAAAGTTCAGTTGAGCAAATACAAGAGGCGCATAATTTGGTTCTAACCAATGAACTTTCTGCCATTGCAAATGCTACGGTATACATTGTTACTGTCCCTACGCCAGTGAATGCAGATAAGACACCAGACCTGTCTCCTTTATTATACGCAACGGCTCAGATAGCGGGTATATTAAAATCTGGGGACATTGTAATTTATGAAAGTACGGTATATCCAGGATGTACAGAAGAGGATTGCGTTCCAGTACTTGAAAAAATATCAGGGTTACAATTGAATCGTGATTTTTATTGCGGTTATTCTCCAGAGCGAATCAATCCAGGAGATAAGGTGAATACATTGACAAAGATTAAAAAAATTACTTCAGGATCAACGCCTGAAATAGCAAATTATATTGATCAATTATATGCAAGTGTCATTACCGCAGGTACCTATGCTGCTCCTTCAATTAAAGTTGCAGAGGCGGCTAAGTCAATTGAAAATGCACAGAGAGATATCAATATTTCTTTTGTGAATGAATTGGCTCTGATTTTTGATCGTATGGGCATAGATACCAATGAGGTTTTAGCAGCTGCAAGCACCAAGTGGAATTTTTTACCATTTAAGCCAGGTTTAGTTGGTGGACATTGCATTGGAGTGGATCCTTATTATTTAGCACATAAAGCAAAAGTACTTGGGTATCATCCGCAAGTAATCTTGTCTGGGCGTGAGGTCAATGACCAGATGAGTTCATTTATTAGTCGCAAATTGATACATTTATTGGCAGGTATCGGAAAGCAAATTCAAGGTGCTAAAGTTGTAGTACTTGGAGTCACCTTCAAAGAAAATTGTCCTGATAGCAGAAATTCAAAAGTGTTTGACATCATTGATCAATTAAAAGAACAGGGTGCTTTAGTAGATGCATTTGATCCTTATGCCAATGCGATTGAAGTGTTTGAAAAACATCAAGTGCAATTGGTTACAGCACTTCAAAAATATGATGTCATTTTACTGGCTGTTGCGCATGATTTTTTTAAAGCATTAGATTATGCTGCATTGAAAAGCAGTTCAGGCGCTATTGTATATGATACAAAGGCATTTTTAGATCGATCCATCGTAACCGCAAGATTGTAAACATAATTTTTACTATTTTCATTCACTACTTAAAACATACTTATGATAGAGTCAAAAAGATTCGGTTCCAAAAAAGCATTAATTGATATCGATGAAACAATTTGTTTCTACACGGACAAAAGAGTGTATGAATTAGCGGAACCTAATTTTGAAAATATTGCTAAAATTAATAAGCTATATGAGGAAGGTTGGCATATTACTTATTGGACAGGGAGAGGAGAAAGTTCAAAAAGAGATTTAAGGCCTTTAACTTTAGAACAATTAACTAAATGGGGCTGTAAGTTCAATGATTTAATCACTGGTTTTTGTCCTAATGGCGGCGCGGTTAAGCCTAATTTTGATTTGGTAATTGATGACAAAGCCAAAAGAATAGAAGAGCTATAAGCATCTACCTGACGCATCTAACTGAACTAAAGGGCCAATGCGGCCCTTTTATTTTTTCTAGCAAAGGGCAAATAGAATAACCAAAAATGAGAAATGGCAGCCAGTTCAAAAGTGATTAAATAAAAAGGCCATTCTCCAATGATCAATGGATTTTGTGCAGTTGGACGCGCTCTTAAGAACATATAGTTGGTTCCCATTGCATAATTCATTGCGCCCACTGCAAGTACTACGTATTGTGAGTAGCCAAATATTTTTAACCAAGATTTTGGTCTTGGTCTAAATCCATTGTGCTTGACCATATACAATACCACTAATAACAATCCACCATGTCCAATAAAGAAGCTGTAAAAATTATAGCCAATTACACCTGTGTTAAATTCGGGCGTAAGCAGTGCATGTATTCCGCCCAATAAACCCCAGTAGTATACAAATTCTCCTAATAACTGATTTTTATTAAAGAGGTAGATAATGCATAAAATATTACTGATACTACATAAATGTGCAGGAATGTTTTGTTGAATATTCCATAGTCCATTATAGTAATTATACGTTTGTTCAATGATGAAATTGGCCATTAATAAAATAGCAATAAAAAAATCGTATTGCTTGATCTTAATTTTTTTGATGTACTTAGGTAATTGAATTAGTAAAAAAATACTACCACTAATTAATAAAATGCTTTGCCACCATAATGGAGAGAAAGTGGCAAGTGTAATAGATTTTTCAAATTGCATGCAGCAATTTAGTCCATTCTGTGTAAATTCTATCGACTAGAGCATGAAACTATCTATTTAGACTTTACTTGAAGGGGGTAAATGCCTTAATAAATGCAACCATTGTTGTAATATCCATCCATTCAGGATAAATTAACCCGGATTGGTTGTTCTTTTATCCATGCAAAAAAATTACTTCAACCAACAGGATCAAAGACAAGTATTCATATGTGATCAACAAGCAATTTATGCAATGGGATGTGGACAACTGGTCCAAGCGCATCCTATGTGCAATGGATATCGAATGCTCACCTCCTTAGACGAAATAAAAGGATTTGATTTGGGCTTGTCAGAAGGTTTGTTAATCATAGATTGTGCGATGTTTGATTTTGAATCAGCTTCTGTTAAAAAGAGCATCAAAACCCTTCAACAAATTTTTCCTTTTATTATTTTATTGAATGAGGATACGCCCGATTTTATACTTTATCAATTAATTGTACTTGAAGTGGATGTCATTGTTTCAAGAAATATGTCTAGTCAAGAGTGGAATAAAGCGGTAGAAATGGCCTGCCAAAGTAAGGTCTATTTTTGTCAACATACTGCAGAACGTGTTTTAAACCTCACTCAAGCAATGGATAAAATTAATTTAATAGAACGTGTAAACGCATTAAGCTTATATGATAAATATATTTTAATCCGCATCTGCGAAGAAGCATCTAGTAAACAAATTGCTTCAGAGCTTGGTCATAGCAAGAGAACGATAGAAGGTCATAGAACCAGACTCATGCAAACCTTGGCCGTGAAAAATGTAGCAGGCTTGGTTAAAATTGCTTTAATCACTAAACTTTATGAACATTATCTTGCTAATCCAGGATGGTATGCTAGTTTTTTGTTGGCTAAAACATCTTCTTTATAATAGTGGATCGTTTTAAACTGTCCATGAAGATATCCATACGCTTGATCTGTAAAATGTTGACTTTCTGCAAACCTACTTTGACCACCTGTGATAATTGTTTTTGCTTTTAGTCTTTTTCCAAATTCGACCGCTGCAACAAAACTATTACCTGTGTATCCATAGCGCTTTGTAGTATTGGCATAGCGTCTACTTTCAAAAGAAGGCAGCCCCCCCCATCTAGATGAAGCCTGGTTCACTGCGAAGCTTGGTTGACTGTCGTCAAAACTTGCACCTGGCGCAACTCTTTGATAACGATTCATCGCCCCCCATTTGATTTCCCATCTGCCATACCATTTTTCGAATTGGTCTAATGTGGCTTCTAATAATTTTATTTTAGTTTCAAAAGCCACATCTTTGTCCATGCGATTGTATTTATCCAAAATCTGCGTGGCAGCTTCTTCAGTGCTTGCTGGTGGAATCTCTGCCCCCCATTTTGTAGCCCATTCAATTGCAATGCTTGTAGCAATTGAATGGGTATCTGCAACATGATCCCAATTGGCTAAATAGTCAATGGCTTTTCTTGTTCTTGGTGCAAGTGATGCTGATTTTGCTGTTGCTATAAAACCTGGCAATAAAATATCGAATGCACTTAATTTTTTATTATATCCCAATGCAATGAGTTCGTCTAAATTGATTTTGTCAATTTTGGATAGTAATGCTACAGCGGTAATACCTCTTCCGTTTTCTCCGTCAGGCGCCATATACGCTGGGTAGTCGGTTGCTTTAGGGCTATACTGGCCCGCAACAGTAAATGGAGTTGCGTTACAATTTTGCAACCAACCATTTATAGGATTGATACTTTGTACAATTTCATTTAATGGATGTAAACCCTGCCAGTCGGTTGCCTTGGTGGTGCCGTCAACAGGCATCGTGTAGTCATAATTAGGATTGCGCTTAGGCATAAAATTTCCGTGCCAGTAGGCGATATTACCTGCTGCATCTGCATAGACTGTGTTATTGCTATTATTAGCCAATAAGCTCATTGCCTTTTTGTAATCAGTCAAACTTTTTGCTTTTGTTCTTGTCCAACACTCCATTAATGCATCTAATGATCGGTTGTTTTCTTGTAGGCTCAACCATTTCCCTTTTTGCATACCCATGATTGGCCCATGCTGTGTGAAGTAAGTATCAAAAGAGGTTGTTTTTAATATGCCATTGTCTGTATATTGAATGGTGATATTACGTTGACCAACTTTCTTTTTTTGTTGTTCATAAGTATAAAACAATTCATTGTTTATTTTTTCTGTTTGCTCCTCATACACATCTGCTACATCTGCATAGCTGCTCGTATGCATCCAGCCACAATGTTCATTGAATCCTTGGTAAATAAAGAACTGTCCCCATGTCACTGCTCCATAAGCATTTAAGCCTTGCTCGCTCACCATATGCATTTCTGATCTAAAATAAAAGGGCACATGCGGATTGATATACAACATCGCATTTCCACTTGCACTATGTTTTGGTGCAATCGCAAAACCATTTGAACCCTTTAAGGTTTTATCTTCCATATCATAGTTAGGCTGTTCAAAAATTAACTTGGGCATAGAGAATGGATCAGTTGCTGTTACCGCATTTTGATTCGCAAATAATTGCTGACCATAAAATGCCTCCACGTGCTTTTCGGTGATGCCTGCAGACCTTGTTGGAGAGACGCTTCCATCAGTCCACATTAAATGGTACCATGGCTTGAATTTTTTAAGCACCACTGGTTTAACTTCCGGGTGTTTAGATAAATAATAATTGATACCATCTGCGTGTGCAATTAATAATTGCTTAAACCAGAGCGGGCTTCTTTCAAAATCCTTCACCGCTTCTGCACTGTCTTGAATCAATTGCATCATCAAATCTTGATAAATCATTTTAGGTCCTTCCATTTCGGCGCGTCGACCAAGCATTTCCAAAAAATTCTTTTCAATCTGCGGAAAGTTTTCTTCGCATTGAGCATACATTAAGCCAAACACAGCGTCTGCATCTGTCTTTCCATAAATATGAGGTATATCCCATTCGTCACGGATGATCGTGGTTTGTTTTGCATGCTGATTCCATCTAGCCAATTCTGCACTCGTTGGTTTTTGTGCAAATGATACTAAAACGCTCAACATCAAGAAGCCTAATACAATACTTTTTTTCATACAATGAATTTTAAATGCAAGTCAGTTGTTCAATTTCTTATTCAATTTAACCTAATCCCCAAGTTTTAATTCTTTCTAAGTTGATTCTTGCACATTCAATTGGTGCAATTCCTTGATATGACTCTTGTTCAATGATAAAATGCTTCGTTCCCCCTATCGACTTTGCTAATAAACAAACAGCCTTAGGGTCTACCACACCATTGCCTAAAATCGTGCTATCATGACCATCATTCATTTCTCCTACAGCAACCTTGATCTCGTCTTTAACATGTACTGAAACAAAGCGTCCTGGATATTTTTTGATCCAATCCATGCCCCTTGCACCAATGCCATACATATTGCCAAAATCCAATTGATGTATCACCAATTCCGGATCTGTTTCTTTTAAGATAATATCATAGATGAATTGTCCATTGACTTTTTCAACAAATTCGAAATTGTGATTGTGGTAACCAAAACGCATGCCTGACTCTTGACACAATTCACCAGATAAATTGAATAATTCTAATTGATGCATCAGTGCATCATAAGAGTTTCTTACTTGCTCATCCATCCATGGACTAATGACATATTCTTGTCCTAGTGTGACTGCGTCATCGATGGTATACTTCCAAGCATCGGTAAATTCTTTTTTTCCTGCGTCCCAATGTTTTGCATTCATGACGGTGTGTCCACTTGGCATCTGCATACCTAAGTCAGTTAAAATCTTTTTAAATTCTATAGGCGTATAGCCATAAAATTTTCTGTTGGCATAATTAGCATGCTCTACATATTGATAGCCCATTTTTGACAATGCTTTTAAAGTACCCAATGGATCTTTAAACATCGTATCTCGAACAGTATACAATTGAATGCCAATTTTTATTTTTGAATCAGCCAAAATGTTCTTAGACCATAATGAGGATGGTATTAAACCGATTCCCAATAAAGCCATTCCACTGTTTTGAATAAATTTTCTTCTTGAATTTTGCATAGCGTTTGATTGAATACTTAAACTTACAAAATTTCGCGCGGATGCGCGCGAAAAAACAAAGGAGGCGGACCAACGGTCCGCCTCCTTATAACAATACGTATTAAAACCTAGATTGCAGCTACATGCTAATATCTAGATAGGTTGTTTAATCTTCTACCTTGGTGTTTTTAGTTGGTTTTTTATCCAAGTATTCTTTACGATCCACCTTTGAATTACCAGTTACCAGCTCATCTAAATTAGCGCCGTTGTAAAGGCGACCATTTTTCATGATATACTGGATGCTGTTGGTGTTTTTAATGTCTTCTAAAGGATTCTTATTTAGAATAATTAAGTCAGCTAATTTGCCTGCACTAATGCTACCAAGGTCTTTATCCAATCCTAAACTTTCTGCTCCTAAAATAGTTGCTGTTTTTAAGGCATCTAAATTGCGCATACCGCCTGATTGCATAGACCAAAGCTCCCAATGGTAACCAAGACCTTGTAATTGACCATGACTTCCAATACCTGCAAGGCCACCTGCTTCAACAAGCTGCTTCATACTTTTAGCATGCTTTTGAAACACATGCTCTTCTGGTAAAAACCAAGTAGCACGGCGTCTAGATTTGCTTGCTAATTCTTCGTAAGGTGTGTAGTACTGCATTTTAGCATCACCATATACATTCTCAGTTTCATAATAAAAATTCTCAGCCCATGGTCCACCATAAGAAACTAACAAAGTAGGTGTTACTGCCATTTTTGAAGTAGCGATTGTTTTGACTACGTCATTGTAAAGTGGATAAATTGGCAATGAGTGCTCATGTCCAGGATAGCCATCAATTAAATTGGTCATATTTAATTTGAAATCTAAACCACCTTCTGTAGTGGGCATCAACTTTTGATTTTTAGCAGCTTGAATCACCCATTGTCTATGCTTACGATTACCCACCAAATACATTTTAATATACTTGGTATTGAAATACTTACTGTATTGTGCTAATACTGATTCTGCTTGTGCTGAGTCTTTTAAATTGTAAGACCAATAACCCACACCCGGGCCAGTTGAATACACCCTTGGTCCTACCATTTTACCTGCTTCCACTAAATCGCTATAGGTTAAAACATCCGTTGTTGCAGTTTGTGGGTCACGTGTTGTGGTCACACCATACGCTAAGTTCGCTGCATAAATCCAAGCTTGATTTTTATGGATGCCCCAGCTAGGCCACATATGCGAGTGGGTGTCAACAAATCCTGGTACAACAGTTTTTCCTGCAAGGTTAACACGCTTAGCACCAGTAGGTACTTTTAGTGATCCGGATTTTCCAACTGCTTGAATTCTATTTTTAACAATCAAGATATCACCATTGTTGATCACTTGGTCGCCATTCATAGTGATGATTCTTGCATTGGTTAACAACACTGTAGTTGAAGGCATATCATTTTCATAATACACTTTTACCCAAGTTTCAGTTGCTTTATATCTAGGAGTTTCTTTTTTCTCCTCTTTCTTAGCAATATTAGTACTGTCTTTTTTAGTCGTATCTTTTTTAACAGATGCTTCTAGTTTTTTGGCAGCGGCTAAGCTATCATCAAATGCATATGCGGCTTCAATATCATAAGTAAAATGAGCAGCACCTAAACTCCAGTGAATTGTTTTACCATCTGCTTGCCAGCTTGGAAATTCTCCGCCAATTTCAGTTAACAATTTACTTGGGAATGCTGCATTTTTTGCATCTGCAACAGAAATAGAAACTGACTTGCCAGATTTAGGAAGGGTAACAAAATAAATATTGTTATTAACTTGCGCAATGGCTGCAGATCCTTTTGGTGATAACAAAATATGGTTAGCATTAGATGGAGGGTTGTTTTCTTTTGCAGCATCATCATCTTCTTCCATGATTTCAGGAATAATACAAGGGTCTGCAACAGGTTTGCCTCTGTGCTCAGGGATACTTCCAAAAGTAGTAATGCCAGAAATTTTTGCAATTTCTTTTTCATCTCCACCATCCCATTGAATAGAAATTAAACGACCACGGTTGTTTAAATAAATGCGACCATCGCTCATTGCGAAATGGGGATTGTATCTTCCATTTGCTTTGTCTATGATGGTTTCGTTACCTGTTGTTAAATCGATCCATGCCAATTCATCTTCTGCATCATCATAAGTTGGTTCAATAGCATCTTTGAATTTTTGTGCATTGGTTTTATTGTACACTAATTTTTTTCCAGTTGGATCAATGGCCAGACCTTGATATAAAGCATTTTCTTTTGATATTGTTTTTTCTGTACTGCTGATTAAATCAAATAATCTAATACTTCCTCCATTAGGATTCCAAGTAGTAAAATAAATACCTTTTCCATCAGGAGTCCAAACAGGTTGTGCTTCTGTGAAATCATTTTTTGTTAAACGCTTTGGTGTTCCGTTAGGATAATCCATCAGGTACAATCTGTTCAACACTGTAAAAGCCAATTGCTTTCCGTTTGGAGAAGGCACCGCATCTCTTATTTGTGTTGCCATTGTTGCTACTGTATCTTTAATAGGATACTTAAATAATACCTCAGGTCCCATTTCTATTTTTGCATCCACAGTATATGGAATTGGAGTTTGAGCGGCAGTTTCAATGTCGATCTTATTAATTTTTCCTCCATAAGACGCCAATAAGTATTTACTATCAGGTGTGAAACTCATTGCAGGTAATACGCCTAACACCGCAATAGATTCTTGATCATCTCTTTGTACAGGATATGCCAACCAAGTTTCTTCACCAGTTGCTAGATTTCTTTTTACCAATCCGGTTTTATCTTCATAACGAGACCCATACACCATCCATTTACCATCTTTAGATAACACGGGAGTAAATGCCGATCCATATCTAGATGCGATGGTTCTTGTTGTTCCTTTTTCTCTGTCATATACGCCGATACTATATTGAGGTAACATGGCATTGTAGTTCCATGCTCCATTGCGTGCGCTATAATATATGTAACGACCATCAGCACTTACTGCTGGGTCAATTGTTTTTAAAGTTGCTGGTGCATCAATCAAACTAGTTCCAGCACCACCGTTTTTATGCATTAAATACAATTTAGTATTGCGACGTCCTTTCGTATACACAATATAATTTCCGTCTGGAGTATAAACCGCACCTGGAAAATTATTGTTTTGTTCTTCTGTTAACGCTACGGTATCTTTTTTATCAATATCGATGTACCATAAATTTTCTGCTCCAGAACGGTCAGAAATAAAAAGGATGCGTTTGCCATCTGGGCTAAAGCTTGGATGATTATCATAAGCCATGCCTTTGGTAATGGCAGTTGCCTTTCCACCTTCCATTGGGATACTATAGATATCACCCATCAAATCAAATAAGATGGTTTTGCCGTCTGGACTCACAGCCAACGAAGTCCAAGTCCCTTCATTTGTGGTGAAGTCAATGGATCTTGTCGCTTTTAAAGGCAATCCTTTAAATTGACTATAGCTGACGCTATCTTTTTTTGGACTTTTCTTGTCCTGCGCTTGCGAACTGATTAAACCAAGGCCCATGAACAGGGTCAAAGCAAATATTCTCATATTGATTATTTTTTGAAAGTTACATCAATCCAATAGTTCCCAAAAAAAATGAAACTAATCCAGACCGCCGTTCATCAAATATTTCAATAATTTTAACTAAAAACTTAGGTAGGAATTGGCTATTTTGACTTATGTTTACGAACTCAATCGTATATTTACATTATGAATAAACAAAAATTGATTCAGGTATTTTTTATAAACAGCTTATTATTAATGAGTTACGTTGGATTTGCTCAAAACATGACCATTCAGGGTACTTTAAAAGATAGTATTGCCAATAGGGCCCTAAATGCAGCCACCGTTTCTTTGGTTTATGCAAAAGACTCTTCGCTAGTTAGCTTTTCAAGAACGAATGAGTCTGGCGTGTTTAATTTTAAAAATGTCGCACCAGGTGCCTATATGATCTCTGTTTCTTATGTAGGGTATCAACCAAAATGGGTTCCGGTAATGAATGCGGTAGATAAAATGGTAGAAATGGGTACTATTTATATGAATGAAGTAAATAGTGTGTCAACAATAACTGTTACTGCACGCAGACCACCCGTGGTGATTAATGGAGATTCAGTTGAATTCAATTCTGAAAATTTTAAGACAGCCCCAAATGCTGTTGTGGAAGATTTATTAAAAAAGATGCCAGGTATGGAAGTTGATAAATCTGGCGGCATCACAGTAAATGGAAAAACAGTCACTAAGGTTTTTGTGAATGGAAAAGAGTTTTTCACTGGGGATCCAAAAATGGCAACTAAAAATTTACCTGCTGATGCAGTGGATAAAATTCAAGTGTATGATCGTAAATCAGATCAAGCTATGTTCACAGGTATCGATGATGGTTCAGAAGAAACTGCAATCAATTTAAAATTAAAAAAAGATCGCAACAGATCTACTTTCGGAAAGTTAAATGGAGGTGCTGGAACACCCAGTGTATTTGATACGCAAGGCAATATCAATGTAATTAATAATGACGAACAATTTTCTGCAATTGGCGGCGCAAACAATACCAACCGTCAAAATTTTTCTAGCAGAAACATTGTTAATTTTTCTGGAGGTGGCGGCGGAAGAGTGGGCGCAGGAGCAGGTGTTACCATTAACATCGGCGGTGGCGGATCTGGCGAGACGGATGCCAATGCACAAGGTATCGCTGAAACCTATTCTATAGGGGGTAACTACTCTAACCTATTCAACAGTAAAAAAATCGAGTTCAATGCCAATACGGCGATTAGCGATGTAGAGCGAAATAATAATAGTGTATCATTTACACAAAATCTTACACCAGGAAATCAATTCAATAGAAGTTCAATTTCAAATTCAGTCAATAGAAATCAACAACAAAGTTTCGGTAGCACGATTGATCATAAAGTGACAGAAACATTTTCTTATAAATTCACACCAAGTTTAAGCTGGCAACAAACGAGTTCTTCAAGCGAAGATACTACCTTGACCAGACTAGGATTAGATGCCAATGGTGCAATTTCTAATCGCAACACTACTGCTGCTTCAAGTATTTCAGATGCAGTCAACGCCTCTAGTAATTTATTATTAAGAAAAAAATTCGCTAAAAAAGGAAGAACGATTTCTTCTACGATTACACAAAGCTATAACCAGTCTAATTCAACAGGCAGTCAATACACTAGTCAATTTTTTTATGCTGGAGGCTTATTGACTTCTGATTCTATTTTAGATCAACAAAATATTCGTAAAGGAAATACAACCAGTTATTCCGCCAATGTGATTTATACAGAACCTATTAGTAAAAGATCTTTATTAGAGTTTAATTCTTATTTAAGTAAAACGATAGGGTCATCTAGTAAAAAAGTGTTTGATCAAAATAATGTTACTGACGCTTATGATCTTTTGAACAATCGTTTGACCAATGAATTCAATAGTGAGTATACGTATACTGGTGGTGGCATGAGCTTTAGATCCAATCAAAAGAAATTCAATTTTGCAACGGGAATTTCATTACAAAATGCGGTATTGGATGGAGAGAATATCAGCGCAAAAACCAAATTTAGCCAAAGCTTTCAAGACATCTTACCCAATGCCAATTTTAGGTACAACTTCTCTCAGACTAAGAATTTAAATATAGACTACCGTACTTCAACCAATCAACCGTCTATCACTCAATTACAACCTGTATTGGATCAAAGCAATATCAACAGACAAGTGATAGGTAATCCTGATTTAAAAAGAAGCTATGTGCACAATTTGAACATTCGTTTTTTCTCTTCTAAAATTTTAGCGGGTAAAAATTTCTTTTCTACTTTGAATGCCTCTACAACCAACAATTCAATTGTTAACTACGATAGCGTTTTACCCAATCGAACCATATTATCTAAGCCAGTGAATGTGAATGGTGCCTATAGAGTCAATGGAACAATGAATTATGGCTTTGGTATCAAAAAATTGAATTCAAGATTAAGTTTTGGTTTAAATGCTGGATTGAACAACAATATCTCTTATGCTAATGGATTGCTAAATACGATTGTAACTAAATCAACGGGTCCTAGTTTTAGTTATAGTTATATTTTAGATGATGTGATTGACATTAATTTGACTGCACGTTATTCATTTAGTAAAACAAGTAATGAAGTGAATCCAACACTCAATACTAACTTCTTGACAAAGGTTTTTGGTGCAGATATGACCAATTACTTGCCATTTAATATTGTGCTGAACCAATCCTTTAATTATGCTATCAATACAGGACGTGCGGAAGGGTTTAATACTTCAATTCCTATTTGGAATGCGAGCTTTTCTAAATTCTTTATGAAAAACAAGAGAGCCGAAATTAAAATGAGTGCCTTTGACTTATTAAATAAAAATATTGGAATTAGTAGAAACGTATCACAGAATCAGATTGTAGATAGATCCTACAACGTAATTAGTCAATACTTTTTGTTGACCTTTACGTATAGTCTACAAAAATCTGGATTAGGTGGAGGCGCAAGGCCAGGTGGCATGATGATCAGAATGTAATTACATGAAATGCATATCTGAATTATATAAAGAGAGTATAAAAATTAAAAAGTAGAAAATAAATATAAATTAACATTTATGAAAAAAATACAATTAGTACTAGGATTATTTGCTGCATTCATTAGCATGTCAACAGTAGTAACTGCTCAAATGAAAGAAGGAAAAATTAGCTACGAGCGCAAAGTCAATATGCATCGTAACTTACCTGATCCTCAAATGAAGTCAATGATTCCAGAATTTAGAACAGACAAGTTTGAATTGATTTTTAATGAGTCTGCGAGTTTATTCAGATCTGTGGTAGATGACGAAGCACCAGATCCATTTGCCAATGCAGGCGGAGGTGGCGGCGGCATGCGCATGAACTTTAGAATGCCAACCACTACTACTTATACTGATATTGCAAAACAAACACAATATGAAGAGCGTGCATTTTTTGAAAAAGAGTTTTTAATTGTTGATTCTTTAAAGCAATACAAGTGGAAGTTATCAGAAGAAACAAAAACAATTGCAAAACAATTATGCAAAAAAGCAACGACTATGATCACTGCACCTCAAATGCGTATGCGTATTAGCAGAGGTGGTGAAAATAATACAGATTCTGCAGCCAATGCACCAGTGAAGCCAAAAGAGACTGAATTAGTAGTTTGGTATGCAGAAAATATCCCTGTGTCTGTTGGTCCTGAAAATTACAGTGGTTTGCCAGGTGTAATTATGGAAATGAATGTTGACAACGGAGCAAGTGTAACAACTGCAGTAGAGGTGAGTGCTAAATATCCCAAAAAAGAATTGATCCAACCTACAAAGGGTGAGAAAATGAATAGAGCACAATTTCAAGAAAACATGCAGAAGTTAATGCAAGATATGCAAAGAGGTGGCGGCATTAGAATGGGCGGAAACATGATTAGAGTCGGCGGAGGTAATTAATCAAAATTTGAATGATGGTACTTCGAAAATAATTTAAAAAAAAAGGGGCGCAAACTGCGCCCCTTTTTTATGGAATAAAGTTCCATTTCCATCCCAATGCGATAGTCCGATTGTCGCCTAAGTAATAGGCATAAGCATTGTTCCCCTTGACACTAAAGTTTTTGGTAGCCATGGTTGCATAAAATTGATCTGTCAAATTGATACATTGAAACCATAGTTCATGATTTTTAATGGAATAATTGATTCTAAGATTTAACACGTCAAACCCTTGATATCGAGTGGCATTGATCTCGTCCATAAAATAGCCAGACTGATGCTGCCATTCTATTGATGAACTCAGGGCGTTATTCCACTGACTTAACAAAGTTAGGTTGCTGAAAAAACGAGGAGCAGCAACCATTTCTTTATTGCTAATGTCTGTACCTTTTAAAATGGTGTTGACATAAAGGTGTTTTGCATTGCTACCATTAAAATTCAATTGCAAAAATTGGTTGAAATTATATTTCACTTGATATTCTATGCCAAAGTGCTTTGTTTGACCCGTATTTTGATTTAGGTTCACACCATCTGCTTGACGGACAGATACAATCTCATTACGACCATTCAGTTGGTATAATGACCATTCGATATAACCATTGGGTATGCGTAACCAAGAACCGATTTCGTAATTAGAAAAACTTTGTGGTAATAAATAAGGCACACGAATGGCATTGTATATCTCTGTTATTTGCGGCGGAACAAAACCTTTACTATAATTCAGATAGACACCCCAGTTGGATTGATTGAATGTAGCGCCTATTTTTGGAGCCCAGTTGGTGAATAGATTATTTGAGCTTGGTGTACCGCTGCTTAATTTATTTCTAAAACTATAGTCAAATTGATCATACCTGATGGTAGCATTCATTCTTAGGCCTTTACTAATTGGTTGAATCCAATTTAAGTACAAGGCTTTATTATAAATGGTTGTTGTATAATTGGTAATCAAACTATCCGTTAAAGGTGTTGAATACGTAGTAAATTTATTGATCGATGTATCTTTAAAAATATCAATATACTCTGCTATTAGACCTTGTTTTGTTGCATCCAAGTAGCCGCCTATTAAAATTTTAGATTTAATTTTCTTTATATTAATTTGATGTTGAAGATCCAGCACGTAGGCATCAAAATGATTGGAATTGATTTGACCCTTAAATTTTGTTGGGTTCGAACTGGAGGCAATTAAATAAGCAGGGTTTTGATCCATTGTATTGCCTCGATACAATAGATTAATCGTAGTTTTCTGTGCATCACTCCATTGGTATGTTAGGTTTTGTCTTAGGCGAATCAAATCTAGTTTTCTATAAGTAAAGCTTTGTTGGGTTGTGTAGTTTCTCGACATAAATTTCAAGCTATCCACCGTGCCTGTCATTTGTCCATCATAATGGATGTATTGCACTTGCTGGTATCCCGACCAATTCTTTTTAAATGTAAAATCTCTTTTAACACTCAATGCAGTTTTGGTATAATCGCTATATTCAAGCTTCCCATTTTTTTGTCCTATTTGACTCAGGTGGATGTTCCAGCCAGATCGACTCCCAGCTTTGTTCCACGCTACATCGGATTTTAAAAGACCGTTGTTATTGATGTGGTTACTAATTGAAAACGCATCTTTAGTTGGTCTTGGCGCATGTATAAAATTCACAACACCCCCAATCGCTTCCGCCCCATACAATGCAGATGCAGGCCCTTTGATGACTTCTACTTGCTGAATGGCTGCTGTATTTATTTCAATCAAAGCATTGTTACTGAATAAACCACTTGTTCTAATGGGTAATCCGTCTTCTAGATAAAGGTATAGTCCTTTTAGGGAAACAGGTTGTCTAATAGACATCATATGTTGCTCGTTTCCGATGCTAGGCATAAAAACACCACTTACCTTATTCAATAAAAAATCTATTCTAGTGGCCTTGGCTTCTTGTATCTGCTGCTTGCTTAGAACACTTATAGCAACAGGTGATTCAATTCGCTTCTCCTTTGATTTACTAGCACTCACAATCACAGTGCTAAGGCTGCTATCTGTAATTTTAAATGATTTTACTTGGCTAGAGGTTAGTAAAGGCGTAGAAAGCAATAAAAAAAGAGACAATTTAAAATGAATTTGCATAGTTGCAAATTTAGTAGTTAATTTATTCTAGAATCAATATAGCGTTTAATTTTATCCATTTCAATATCAACCGACATGAAACGTATTATCATCCTTTTAATGCTTCCATTTGTAGCATTCACTTCTTATGGACAAGTGGCAACTGTTAGGGACCAGGCAAAGATGGTCAATGAAATGTTAGATGACAGAATTACGAACTTATTACCCCAACTAATGGAGGAGTCTAAGATTGATTGTTGGTTACTTATTTCAAGAGAATACAATGAAGACCCCATATTAAAAACCTTTTTACCTGCAGAATGGCTTTCTGCAAGAAGAAGAACGATTTTAGTTTTTTACAAGAGCAAAGAAAGCAGTACTGTTAAAAGTTATGCGATAGCAAGATATCAAGTGGGTAAAAGTATTCAAGCAGCTTGGAATCCGGATAAAGAACCAGATCAGTGGAAAGCTTTGTCAAAGTTAATTGACAGCTTAAGCCCCAATAAAATTGGTTTAAATACATCAATGGATTATGGACATGCTGATGGAATGCATGTAACAGAGTACAATGAACTTAAAAAAGCATTGGCACCTAATCAGTTGAAAAAATTAGTATCTGCAGAAAAACTAGGTGTTGCTTGGCTAGAGACAAGAACTGAAAAAGAAATGGCTATCTATCCAATAGTACTTTCAATCACACACCAAATCATTCAAGAAGGTTTTAGCAATCAAGTGATTCAGCCAAATAAAACAAGTTCCAATGATTTAGTCTGGTGGTTTAGACAAAAAGTGGCTGATCTTGGTTTATCTACATGGTTTCATCCTTCGGTTGATATTCAAAGAAGAGTCAGTAATGATAATGATGCAATCATTCGACCTGGAGATCTTTTACATGTTGATTTTGGAATTAGTTACTTGAGATTAAATTCGGATGTTCAAGAACATGCTTATGTATTGATGCCAAATGAAACAGAAGCCCCAGTAGAATTAGCAACAGCTTTTACTAAAACAAATAGACTTCAAGATATTTTGACATCTGCCTTTAAAACGGGTAGTACGGGCAATGAAATACTAGCTGCCTCTATTCAACAAGCCAAGGCCGAAGGGATTCAGCCAAGCATCTATACCCATCCAATTGGATTTCATGGTCATGCAGCAGGAACCACTATTGGTATGTGGGACATGCAGCAAGGAGTGCCAGGATCTGGAGATTATGCAATGCGTCCAAATACTTGCTATTCGATAGAACTGAATGCAATGCATGTACTAAATGGATGGAATAAGCCTGTAAGAATAGCTTTAGAACAAAATGGTAATTTCAATGGGACAGGTTTCGAGTACCTTGATGGACGCCAAAAGACCATTCATTTAATTCATTCCACAAAATAGGATGGATTCATCCCTCTGTTGTTATACAATCACAACGCTATTTGTGGTGCCATACACGTTAAGTGCTTGTGCATCTGCTTGGTCATCGTTTAACCAGGTTTTCTTATCTACCAAGTATTTGAATTCATGTTGAGTCCCTTTATCAATATTCATTTCAACTGCAAAGCTGCCATCTTTTTTCTTTGCCAATGCGACACCCTTTTTCCATTCATTGTTCAAACCAAAAATCTCAACTTTTTTTGCGTCAGACGCTACAGTGAATTTTACTTTGCAATAATCTTTTGTTTTGTAATATTTCTTTTCTATCATAGTTTGAATTTTTTCTAAAGAATAAAATGTTGTATTTTTTTAAAATCAAAGAGCATACGCTATATTATACACTACTATTTAATACAAGTCTTACACAAAGGTAACCCCGACTGCACTTGATTATTGAAATTATACATGTAATATTTAACTAACAAACAACCATTAACGTTCTGCAAACGTTACAAATAAAAAAAGACTCCAAAATGTTGGAGTCTTTTTTTATCATATCAAATACGTTATGTGTTAGCCATGAAAGAAAGCTACTATATAATAAGTGATAGCAGCAAGAACAGCACTCACTGGAATGGTCAAAATCCATGCCCAAAGTAAGTTGGTGGTGACACCCCATCTTACTGCACTTAATCTTTTTGTTGCGCCTACTCCAATGATTGAACCTGTAATAGTATGTGTTGTAGAAACCGGGATACCCATTTGCCCTGTAAAAAACAAAGTAAATGCTCCGGCTGTTTCTGCAGCAACCCCTTCTAGTGGAGTTACTTTGGTGATTTTAGAGCCCATTGTTTTTACTATTTTCCAACCACCACTCATGGTACCTAAACCTATGGCTAAGTAACAAGCTACTGGCACCCAATTTGGGAGTGAAGCAAAATCTTGTATGCTTCCACTTGCAATTAATGCAGCACCAATGATACCCATTACTTTTTGCGCATCGTTACCGCCGTGTCCAATACTAAATGCAGCAGAGCTAAATAATTGCAATTTCTTAAACATATTGGCTACGGTATAAGCAGTTGGCGTTTTTATTTTTTCAACATATACGTAGATCAACATAAATAAAATTGCTGCTCCGAAAATACCATTTACAATAATTGTATTATCAGCTTTGTCGATTTCAGAGGCGAAAGATTTTTCAATATTAAATTTTGCCATCTTTGACTTCACTTTATCTATATTTTTTGGCTGAATTGGATAAATTTGATTGACTAAAACAAATGCTGAATCCTGAGAAATTGTGCCGTCTAAAAATAATTTCAATGGCTCTTTATATTTCTCAGTAACAACTTTAGCTTCATCATATTTTAATTTCGCTGCTTCATCCTCTGGAGACTTGGCTTCTAATACTAAAAAGTCGTTGGCGTTTCTTACTGCATCCTTAAGCTTGCTTACTGCAATGCTATTCAACCACCCACTGTCTTTAGCGACTTTAGCAATATGGTTGGCGCTTGTTTTGTCAAAATTTTCGATATAAGGATGTATGTGATCAAAGTTCGCATTCGCCTTTTCTAATTTCTCTTGAGCAGATTCAATTTTAGTCAATAGTACACTATCGTTTTTCTTTTCTTCTAACTCTGTTTTCAAAACACTAATTTCTTTCTTGTATTTATCAATACTAAAAAATTTTTGAGCGTTTTCATTCATCTTGCTATTTTCAAAATAGTCAAAAAGAAATGCAGTAAGTAAAGTAGTTGCTGTGATGATAAACAATCTCCACCAAATATTACGCATAATGGTAACCAACGTAATAAATACTGAAATAATAATACCAATAATTGGCGCTAAAAAGATAAATAGTACTGTTTTTAAAATTGTATCGGCATCGACAATTTTTGACCATGAATAATCAAATCCTTTTATAGATAATGCATGTGCAATTGCGGCACCAGCAAATCCACCAATCAAAGTGTGTGAAGAGGAAGACGGAATACCGTACCACCAGGTAAGGAGGTTCCAGAAAATGGCAGCAATTAAACCTGAAAAAATTACAGGCAATGTAATAAACTCTTTATAAACCGTTTTGCTAATTGAATTTGCTACCGCATGGTCTTTGAAAATCCAATAGGCAACAGAGTTAAATAATGCTGCCCAAAGTACTGCCTGAAACGGAGTCAACACTTTTGTTGAAACCACCGTAGCTATTGAGTTGGCGGCATCGTGAAAACCATTGATATAGTCAAAAATAAGCGCAAGCGCTATTATGATAATTAATAATGTCATTGTGCGTTAAATTATGCGTACTTGATAATGATTGATTCTATTACATTAGATACGTCTTCAATTTTATCTGTGGCTATTTCAAGTACTTGATAGATTTCTCTTTTCTTAATGACATCTTTAAAATCATTTTCTTGTTCAAACAATTTTTCGATGCTCATATCAAACACATCATCTGCTTGATTTTCGATGCTATTGATTTTGATCATCGCATCGGTCATTTCTTTAATATTCTTCATATTGCGTAATCCAAGAACTGCTTTTTTTGTCTCTTGTGTTCCTTGTAAAACCAATTCAGCTAACTTATGAATACCGGTATCATTAGGATTTACCTTATAGAAATTAATTTTTTTAGCGGATGCGTAAATATAATCCGCGATATCATCTAATGAAGTTGCTAGGTAGTGGATGTCTTCTCTGTCGAACGGAGTAATAAAATTTCTACCTAATTCAGTAAAAATATTATGGGTTAACTCATCATTTTTATGTTCTAGATTTTCAATTTGAGCAAGAATGTTCGCTCTCACGTCTGCGTCTGGTTCATTTACCATTTCTTTAAGTTTCACGCCCATTTCATTTACGTGTTCAGCGACTTCTTCGAATAATTGAAAAAATACTCTATCCTTTGGTAAAAATATTTTCATGATTGAATTGATGTCCATAATGTTGATTTTGTTGATTTATTCAGGGCAAACCTCCAAATTTTTCCCTTATATAATGGATGTTCCATATTATCAAATTGTTAATTCAACTAAACAAATTGATAATCAAATACTTATATGTAATATGTACATAATTTATCTATTTGGTAACAATTTGGTAATATTCAAGTAACAATTTGGTAACATTAGAATGGCAGCTTTGCTTTTGCTTTACATCAATGCCAAATTCATGAAATTCAAATCTATCAAAGTACTAGCAATAGGATTCATTCTATGGACCATCTCTGCTAATCTAGTCTCAGCTCAATCAAAGCCTGTTAGCAAGCAATGGTATGAATCCCTTCAGTTAAGGGGGTACATGCAAGTGCGGTATAATAGATTGCTTGAAACAAATTCGGCTCTAAAATGTGACCAATGTGATAAAAGCTGGGGTGAAAATGGTGGTTTTTTTATTCGTAGAGCAAGATTGGTTATTAGTGGTCAAGTGAGTGAAAGAGTGTATTTGTATTTTCAGCCTGATTTTGCTAGTAGTGTATCTACTACTTCCAATAATTTTGCACAAATTAGAGATGCCTATATAGATCTAGGTTTGACAGCAGACAATACCTATAGATTAAGAGTAGGACAAAGTAAAGTGCCTTTTGGTTTTGAAAATATGCAATCAAGCCAAAATAGATTGCCTTTAGATCGAAATGACGCGCTTAATAGTGCTGTAGCAAATGAAAGAGATTTGGGCGTTAACTTATATTGGGCACCAACACGTATTCGTAAATTGTATTCGTCATTGGTTAGTGAAGGTTTAAAGGGTTCGGGGGATTATGGTGTTTTTGGATTGGGCTTTTACAATGGTCAAACTGCAAATAAGCCAGAAGCCAACAATAGTTTACATACGGTCCTGAGGGTGAGCTATCCGTTTTCATTGGGGAATCAAATAATAGAAGCGGGAATACAGGGTTATACAGGCAAATATGTGATGGGGGCAGATCAGTTAAGCACTGGGGTAAGGCTAAAAAAAGATAAATCCTATGAAGATGCCCGCGCGGCAGCGTCTTTTATTTTGTATCCCAAGCCTTTTGGTATTCAAGCTGAGTATAATATCGGTAAAGGACCAGAATTCAATAAACTGACAGATTCCATTGAAACAAAGTCGTTAAAGGGGGGCTATATTACTACATCCTTTAAAACAAGTATGCACAATCAAGTGCTTATACCATTTACAAGATTCCAGTATTATAAGGGAGGAAAAAAACATGAATTAGACGCAAGATCTTATGAAGTAAAGGAATTCGAATTGGGTTTGGAATGGCAACCGAATAAACATTTTGAATTGGTAACAATGTACACTATCTCGTCGAGAAGATTCGAAGACTATAAGAATCAAGACAATCTTCAAAAGGGAAGTTTATTGAGGATTCAGGCGCAAATCAACTTCTAAGGGACATCTAAAGTGCATTAATTGTAAGCATTTCAATTTTATTCGGGCGGATAAGGGGGTGGCGAAGTACAAATGAAAAGGGGAGCTAGTTACCCAGCTCCCCTGTAAAATCCATAGCTTTCCCCCAAAAGCTTTAACAAAAATCAGCTTTCTTATATTAAATGAACAGGAATGGGTTAATAAATGAGTGAGGTAATAGGTTATTTCTTATTTTTATATAGAGATTATTCATATACAATAAGTTACTTTCCTAATTATATATTGATTACCAATGCGTTATATAAATATAAAATCAATTGCTTTTGTAGTCTTTTTGCTACAATTTACTTCAGTTGAAGCTCAATTTATTCCTTGTGAGCGGACATATACTGTTTATTTTAGTCCATTTTTACAAAAAATTAAGTCCTTGGGCGATTATAATGGCAATATTGTATTAGGGAACAACTCAAAAATCTTACCTCTTAACGGAACTTCTTTTGGTCCCAATGCACAGGAATTGATCAAGCACAATGGGAAAATCTACCTATTTCTATCCCAAACTGGGTTTATTTTTCAGATGTCCGAGCCAAAAGGCGATAGCGTAGTTTTTAGAAAAATTGACAATACCATCAATATCAATTACAATATTGACTGTACCAACTTCATTTACAAGGACCAAATTTACAATTATGGGGGTTATGGGTTTTGGACTAAAACAGCCCATTTAAGAAAATACAATACAGTCGATCTTGAGTGGGATATTCAACCAACCAATATCGAAATTTATACAGCGGACTATGATTGGTTCTCACCTACAGAGGGCAGGTTGTATGTGCCAATACAAAAGGTCGAAAATAAGGGCATCAAAGACCAAAGATTAAATGACGGTGTATTTGACTATACCAGTTATTACTTAGACATTAAAACCGCAGATTGGCATAAAATTGGAAAAGCTTCAACTGAGTTGATAAAGCTCATTCAACAAAAAAACAATTTCGTCAGCTATGAACATGAAAAAGGAAGGATTTTCCTAATCAATGACGAAGCCTATTTATTAGACTATGTAGCAAATAAAATATACAAGTCAAAAAGAGCAGACTTAAATCAATTTTTTATTCGTAATGCTCAGGAAATGACGGTGTTTTATTACAAGGGGAAATATTATAAATATCAAGCAGGGTTACAGAGTTTTAAAACCTGGGATTTTAATTTGAATGATTTTCAATTATTGAGTTTCCCAATTTGGGGGATGGATTATTCAAATTTGATAATTGTTTCCGCAATACTCTTTGTAGTCATCATCATTGGTTTATTGGGGTGGATGTTTAATAGAAGTGTAAGAAAGAAAATAGAAAAAGCACAGTTAAAAGCCTTAAAAACCAAAACGATGAATCAGGCTTTCACTGAAACTGAAACCAGCTTGATTCAATTATTAATTAACGCACACGGTACCAATCATAATGTAGAAATTTCAGAGATCAATCATGTGCTTGGTATTAAAGACAAAAATATTGGTTTACAGAAAAAAGTTCGAAGCGATGTGATTAATGCAATCAATGATAAATATATGTTTATCACACAGGGTGAAACTAATTTAATTGGCAGTGTACGTAAAGAAGATGACAAAAGATTCTTTGAATACTTTATAGTGCCAACAGAAGTAAAAGCGGTGCAAAGAATGATCGAAAAAATTTAATATTTTGGACCCGCATCAATGATATTAGCATCAACGCCAGGTTCAAATTTTTTAAAATTCCTTTGAAATAAGTTGGCCAAACAGATACGTTCAGCTTCGTATTTTACTTTATCTTCCCATGTGTTTTCTGTTTGCAAAATTGCAGCATCTACTCCCGGAACTTTCTTAGGTATTTTAAAACCAAATACCGGAAAGTCTTCGTATCCAGCTTGGTCAATTGTTTTGTTCAATACCGCTTCAATCATTTTTCTGGTATTGGGTAAGGACATTCTTTTCCCAGTACCATATGCGCCCCCAGACCAACCGGTATTAATCAACCAAACCTGACAATGATTTTCTTCTATTTTAGCACCTAATAATTTTGCGTAATCACCTGGGTGTAGTGGCATAAATGGAGCGCCAAAACAACTACTAAAAGTTGCTTTTGGTGATTTAATACCCTCTTCTGTTCCAGCAATTTTTGCAGTGTATCCACTTATAAACTGGTACATTGCCTGAGCAGCGTTGAGTTTACTGATTGGAGGTAAAACGCCATAGGCGTCACAAGTAAGAAAGAAAATATTTGTAGGTTGTGCCGCAACAGAAGGTTGGACTATATTTTGAATATGTTCAATCGGATAACTTACTCTTGTGTTTTCTGTAATACTAGCATTGCTAAAATCCACACGATTACTGTCCTCATAAAAAACAATATTTTCTAAAAGTGCACCAAATTTTATAGCCTTATATATATCTGGCTCGTTTTCTGCACTTAAATTGATTGTTTTAGCATAACAACCGCCTTCAAAATTGAAAATAGAGTGATTGGTCCAGCCATGTTCGTCGTCTCCTATTAATTTTCTTTTAGGATCTGCACTCAGGGTAGTCTTACCAGTACCACTTAGTCCAAAAAACAATGCGACATCTCCTGACTCTCCTACATTAGCGCTGCAATGCATGCTAAGCACATCTTTATAGTGAGGGAGGATAAAATTTAGCACAGAAAAGATACCTTTTTTAATTTCCCCAGTATAGGCCGATCCGCCTATTAATATTATTTTTTCTGAAAAAGAAATGATCGAAAAATTTTCGGCCATTGTGCCATCTATTTCAGGAGTCGCTTTGAAATTGGGCGCATGTATGATTTGCCATTCAGGCTTAAAGTTATCAAGTTGAGCTGTTGTTGGTCTTATAAACATATTATGTGCAAATAAGGCACTCCATGGAAGCTCAGTATATAACCTTATTGGAAGCTGGTAGGTACTTTCTGCACAAGCAAAGGCGTCTCTTACCCAGACTTCTTTCTGCGTTTCTAGGTAAGCCAACATTTTATTGTAAAGTGGTTTAAAATATTTTGTTTCCATCCCGTGATTAAATCCACCCCAATCAATGACTTCGCTTGTTACATGGTCTTTAATAAAAAATTTATTTTCAGGACTGCGACCAGTAAATTTTCCAGTGTTAACACAAAGGGCTCCGTTATCTGCCAATTTCCCTAGTCCAAGCGAAGTAGTTTGTTGAACTAAAGTTTCTACTGAATTTTGATAATGGATAACTGGTTGGATAAGTATGAAATTAGCCATGTAAAATATTTGTTTAAAGTTAGTACCATTAAGTTCGGCTAAAAATGATCAAAATCAGTATCTGTTTTCAATTAAATTTCACAATGTCATCTAAATGTCAAAATACATGAATTTGAAGACAATTAAACCATAATGAAAACAAAGGATTGTCAGAGAAGTTCCACCTTTGCGGTCTAAATGAAAAAAGCAATTTATTTAATTGGATTTTTAGGACTTTTTCAAGGGTCTAACTTGTTTGCTCAACTGCGTTTTGTAAAAGACACATTGGAAGCAAATGGAGACAGTGTAGTTGTGACTGCAACAAGAACAGAAAGAAAATTAAGTAACCTTACTGTACCAGTTACGATCATTAATGCAAAGACGATTCAACAAAATGGCTCCTTGCGATTGACTGATATATTAAAAGAACAAACAGGGTTAAACTTGACAAGTGGTTTTGGAGCAGGCGTCCAATTACAAGGCTTAAATCCAGATTATACGATTATACTTGTTAACGGGGAACCATTGGTTGGACGAACAGCCGGTGTGTTAGATTTAAATAGAATCGCCTTAGGAAATATTAAGAAAATTGAAATCGTAAAAGGCCCATCTTCTAGCTTATATGGAAGTGAAGCAATGGCAGGGGTAATAAATATCATTACAGATGCGACTATGGGTGCTCCTTTAACAATAGGTTTGAGGTACGGCACTTATAATACAGTAGACGCTAATCTTGAAACAAAACTAACTACTAAGCAGCTTCAATACCAAGGTTTTTATAATAGTTATAGTACAGATGGGTATAGCATACGTCCCAATAGCAATAGCCGTGTTACTACACCTATCGATCGATATTCAACGACACAACAATTAAAGTGGGATCTTTCTCCCAAAACCAATTTACTATTGAATACTCGTTATACAAAGGACAAAATTCAAAACGAAATTGCAGTAGCCAATAACGGCATTACAATCTATTCGATTGGCAAAGAGGATATCAACGACTTAAATTTATCTGCGACCCTAAATCATCGCTTTTCTAAAGCCTTAAAAACTAGTGTCAGAGCTTATACCACTACCTATGATGCAGTTCAAAATTTATTAACAATTAACGGATTGCCTTACAGGGATGTATTAAATCATAATTTCAAGCGCATAGAAAATCAAATAGACTGGGACGTACAAAAAAATCTTCAAGCTGTGATTGGATTTGGTGCTGTATGGGAAGGCGTTAAAAGCAGTCGCTATGATAGTGAAAAAGTAAGAAAACAGAATGAGATTCAATATGCGTTTACACAATGGGAATGGAAGCCTTCAGAAAAATTGACTTTGATTGGTGGAGTCAGATTTGATCAAAATACACAATTCGCGTCTGCTTATAGTCCTAAACTATCTATGTTGTATAAGTTAAATACCCAACACCAATTTAGATTTAGTATAGGACAAGGTTTTAAAGCGCCTGATTTTAGACAATTGTTTTTAGATTTTACAAATGCAGCTGCGGGAAGTTATAGTGTATTTGGTTCTGCACAAGCACAACAAGTTATCGCCAAATTAGATGCCTTAGGACAAATAGGAAATTTATTCCCCAATTATTATCTGCTGAAAGCACTCAAGCCGGAATACTCTAATGGCCTGCACTTTACTTGGGATTGGAAAATCAATACCCAATCTTCCATATCGGTTCAGTTGTTTAGAAACGACATTAAAAACCTAATTGAATCACAACAAGTAGGTACTTATATTTCTGGTGCTCAAATTTATAGTTACTTAAATATTGGTCGTGCTTTTACAACTGGATTTGAATTGGAGGGACAACATAAAATAAATACAAATTGGACTTTAAGCGGCGGGTATCAGTATTTGCAAACTGGTGATAAAGATCAAATTGCAGAAATAAAATCTGGAACAGTGTATACTAAAAATAGCCAAGGTTATAGTAGGCTAATGAAATTGAATGAATATGTAGGCTTGCCCAATACAAGTAAACATAAACTTCAAGTTAAAATAAATTATAATTCCCCCAAGGGTTATTACTTGAATGCAAGAGCCATATACAGAAGCAGATGGGCTGTTAATAATAATAATGGCAATGAGGTTTTTGACAATGGTGATGTTTTTGCTAGCGGTTATGTTGCATTAAACAGTGCTGCTGGCAAAACATTCAAGAACGGAATAGGTGTTCAAGTAGGCATGGATAATATCACCAATTATATTGATGCGGCTAACTTGCCTAATTTACCTGGAAGAACATTTTATATAAGTATTAAATATCAATTACAGAATAATAAAAACAAATAAATCATGAAAAAGACGGTATCAAAAATCGCGATGGGATTAGGATTGAGTATTGCATTGGTTGCTTGTTCAAAAGAAAGCGGAACAGTGGTCGTGCCAGTGAGTGCTATTACAGTAAAGGACTTAGCAGCGGATACTGTGACTGGTATTGGTGTAGATGGCAGACCGAAAAGTGCTGGTACGATTACTTATTATAGTCTAGTGGACAATAAAGTAGTCGCTTCAACAGATGCAACAACAACGAAATGGGATGTGGCTTTTACGTCTACTAAAATTTTAGTGAACAGTGGTACAAGTGGTCCAGGTTTAGGGGGTGCTTTTGTATTTAAAGGATTGTTCGATGAATTAAAAACCATTCCAGCAGATTCTTCTTTTGCTACAGACAATTCAAATGCATCTTCTTTTGCCATCCCTTGGGGAAGCGGAAAAGGTTGGTATACTTATGATGGATTGACTACACTTGTAAATCCAATTGCAGGACGCGTTTTAGTGATTAGAACTGCAAGTGGAAAATTTGCAAAAATTGAAATCCTGAATTATTATAAAGGAGGCGTAACATTACCTTCAACTGCATCTGATTCAGATAAATTAACTAAGCAACGTTATTACACATTCAGATACGCTTATCAGCCAAACGGTACAAAAACCTTTTAACTTTTAGCTTTAAAGCTCCAAGTGATAAAAAACTCCGCAACGGTTTCGTTCGCGGAGTTTTTTCCTTTAGATACACACACAATTGTCTTGCCCTCTCCAGTGGCAATAGAATCATTGATTGCAGCTCGAATAGCCGCCCCATCTTCACAAGTAAATAATATTGTTCCTGTTGCTTTTTTAATAAAATTAACTTCCATCTTCACTACCAACATACTAATCTTAGGATTGCGCTTGTACACCTGACCAAAAGCCAGCATACCTGAACACATTTCTGCAGCCATCGCTTCTACTGCAAAATAGATAGACTTAAATGGATTTTTACTAAACCAAGAATACTTGATTTTAACTGTGCAACTGTTTTCATCAAAATGTGCAATCCTAAGTCCAGAAAAAAAAGCAGCAGGCAATTGCTGCAAAAGGAAAAATCGAAATTGGATAGGATGGCTTATTAGGGAGCTAAATTGCTTAAAATTAGGGTTCATGTCCTTTGAATTGTAGTTAAATATAATAGATAAACCTTAATTTAGTACACTAAACACCGCTTTATGAATCAAGGATTGCAAACCTATGACTACATTGTATTTGTATTGTATTTTATTTTGATCTCCTCTTATGGAATATGGATTTATAGAAAGAAGAAAACAAGTACAGCCAATACTAAAGATTTCTTTTTGGCGGAAGGTCAATTGACATGGTGGGCAATAGGGGCAAGTTTAATCGCTTCAAATATTTCTGCAGAACAGTTTATAGGAATGAGTGGAAACGGATTTAGATTAGGATTGGCGATCTCGGTTTACGAATGGCTGGCGGCAGTTTCTTTGGTTGTTGTAGCCATCTTCTTTATGCCTGTGTATTTAAAAAACCGAATATATACCATGCCTCAGTTTTTAAAAACGAGGTATAACGAAACAGTGGCTATGATCATGGCCATTTTTTGGTTGTTCTTGTACATCTTTGTCAACCTAACTTCTATTTTGTATTTAGGTGCCATCGCTATTAATAATTTAACTGGGGGTGCCCACTTTCATTTGATCATGATTGGTTTGGCTGTTTTTGCATTGTTCATTACACTTGGCGGCATGAAAGTAATTGGCTATACGGATGTATTTCAGGTGTTGATTTTAACGGTAGGTGGATTAATTACATCTTATATTGCATTAACAGTAGTAAGTGAACAATTTGGTTTGGGTAAGGATATGATTGCAGGTTTTAAACATTTAATGCAAGCAGCACCGGATCATTTTAAAATGATATTTGATAAACCAGGTCCTGGATCTACACAGAAAGAAATTGAAGATTATGCTAGTTTACCAGGTATTGCAATGATGGTGGCTGGTATTTGGGTAGCACATTTAAATTACTGGGGATGTAATCAATACATCACACAAAGAGCATTAGGTGCAGACTTAAAAACAGCAAGAACAGGTATTTTATTTGCTGCCTTTTTGAAATTAATGATGCCAATACTTGTAGTTGTTCCAGGTATTGCTGCTTATGTATTGTATCAAAATGGTGGACTACAAACACAGATGATGACCAATGGAGTTTTAAATCAGGACAATGCGTATTCTTCGGTAGTTGGATTTTTGCCAGTTGGTCTAAAAGGCTTGTCTATGGCAGCTTTGACTGCGGCTATTGTTGCTTCATTGGCAGGCAAGGCCAATAGTATTTCTACTATCTATTCGTTGGATATTTATAAAAAATATATCAATAAAGAGGCAAGTGATACAAAAATAGTCACAACAGGCAGAGTGATTATTATTCTATCATTATTGATTGCAATAATCATTAACTGGAAAGATACTTTAGGTATTGGTGGCAAAGGTGGATTCGAGTTCATACAAAAATATACGGGGTATATTTCTCCAGCAATCTTCCCTGTTTTTTTATTAGGCTTTTTTTGGAAAAGAGCAACCTCAAAAGCTGCTATCACAGGGATCTTTTTAGGAGTAGTGCTTTCAATCGTTTTTGATAAATTCTTACCAGGCTGGATGGGCAATGACACATTATTGTATACTGCTTATCCTACCGCATCTGGAAGCTTTGAAATTCCTTATTTAATTCAAATGGGATGGGTGTTTTGCTTTACTACCTTAGCGATTATCTTAGTTAGCTTAATAGATGTAAAAGGACAAAAACATGAGAATGATATCACCGAAGACAAAGGCCAATTCAAATTATCCAATGCGCATTTGGCAATGGTAGTTTTGGTGTTGGGGGTGGTGATTGCTCTTTATATAAAATTCTGGTAGGGAATAATTATTTAAAATAATTGAAGACTATAGTGTCCTATTGAAGTAAATAGGGCACAGCGAATGAGTACACCTAGGCTACACCAAAAAACCATTTTGTTGGTAGACACATTAAAACCAACGCCAATACCCATACTGATTGGCGCTCCAACTGTCATGGTACCTAATAATCCTAATCCAATAACGCCATATTTGTCCCATATTTTCAATACGAATCCAGGTTCTTTTTTTGGTTTTTCAACTTTGTTTTTTCTAAATTGATTGATCAAGCTTTTTATCTTGTCACCTAAATAGGCTGCAACAAAAACGCCTATTAAGCCTCCTATCAGACTAGCAAGAAAAATAATCATTGGAGAAAGTCCAAACGCAAATCCAGCAGGAATAGCGGCATAAATTTCAAAAGTGGCAAGACCGGCTACTGTGAGGATTTTATAAAACATGAAATTGTATTTAGAGCGTTTTTAGGTAATCAAAACTTTTCTTAAGAGCTATAGCAGGATTTTCAACTCTATCTTGTTCAACAAAAAAGTGATCTACACCGTTTTGTTTAGCAGTTTTTAAGATTGTTGGCAAATCAAAAACGCCCTCCCCTGCACTTGTCATATAAGGGAACATTGAAATCCACTGGCTAGGATCACCTCCATCACCAGCAAAACGTTTTTTCTCTTTCATGTCTTTCACATGCATCATTTTATATCTTCCAGGGTGCTTCTTGAACAAATCATTTGGATTGGCTCCACCAGCCATTGTCCAATACAAATCCATTTCAAAATAAACCAATGAAGCATCAGTTTCATCAAAAATAATATCTAAAGGCATTTTTCCGTTGCTTAATTGCAATCCATATCCATGGTTATGATAGCCATAACGAATGCCATATTTTTTTGCTTCTTCACCAATTTTATTAAATAGTGCTGCCGTGCGTTTGTAGTCGTCTAAGTTTTTTCTGTTTTCAGGAGGAATAGAAGGAAGTACTACATACTTGGCGCCTAGTTGATTTGCGGCTTCTGCCAAAGGGCCCATTTTAGTTTGCAAAGTATCAAAGTCGGTATGCAAAGCGGGGATATTCATCCCGTTGGCTTTTGCTATTGATAAAAATTCAGCAGGTTGTTTGCCAAAATAGCCACTACCCTTAAAGCCTAAATTGGGGGTAATGGCCTCCCAAGAATTCCTAGCTTTTTCTGTACTAAATGGAAATGGGCCAAATGGCTCAATCTCTGTAAACCCAATATTAGCAAGCATTTCAAATGCACCCTTAAAATCTTTATCTAACATACTAGGGATGGAAAATAAACCCAAACCTACTTTATCAATCAAGCCGGATTGTGCAAATAGTTGATTGGTGTCCACTAATCCAGCCATCGTCAAGATCCCAGCTGAGTTTAAAAAATTTCTTCTGTTCATCTATTTAATTTTTTGAGGAAGATACTATTGGATGATTCAATGAATCACATGACGCTATTATTCAAGATGCTTATACTTTTTTTGGAGGCAAAGCAAAAGCTGTAGCTTGATGTTCGAATTGTCCATTGTGTGCTCCGTCACAAAAAGGTTTGTTTTTACTTAAACCGCATCTGCATAAACCCAATACATTTCTTCCACCTAAATCATATGCATTTCCTTCTCTATCTACAATTGTAAAGTCACCTTCTATTTTCAAAGACCCGTTGTTGTTGACTGTAATTTTAGTTGACATTTTATCTGTTTTAATTATTTTTAAAGGTATTGAATTTTTAATTCAATACAATAGAACTAGCCTGAGATGGATAGTGTATTTTTAAACCAATTTGATTAGCCGTTTTAATTTCATTTTGAATCTTAAATTCGCAACCATTGCATGGTTTTAAATGAGTCACATATAAAGAAGTGTTTTTTAAGCTTCCATTCGAAAGCTGATTCAACTTGGTCATTTCTTCCATAAACAGCTTTGGCGTTAAATGCCCAAATAATGACTTTGTAGGAATGCTATTATCAAAAGAAACTTCGATGAATATAGCTTTAAGCTGATTTTTTTGAATCAATGGAGCGATCGTCTGCCATAATTGTGCTAGTTGTCTACTCTGCTCAATATCATCAGCACCAGTATCTCCAAGATACAATAAGTAACTATTCTGATTTCTAACTAGAAAAGCAGTACTCTCATAGGGGTTTACATGGCTTAAAACAAATGGTGTTACAAATAATCCCGTTTGATCAACTGAAATTTCAACTTTAGGCAATAAGGGTTGATAGGAATATTTTTTTAAGATGGGGGCTTCTCCTTCACTTCCAAAATTTGCCCAGGCAGACCAAGTGAAGTAATTTTTCTTAAAAACATCTAAAACAGAGGCAAGTCCATATAAATTTTTTGCCTTGTCATTTGGAGAATTCATGATCAATCCAGCTGTATGATCTAAATGGGCATGTGAAATAAAATAACTATTGATATGCTTCTGTTGAATTAAACTAGGATCAGATGTCGTGAATAATTTATTTTCAGCTGCTAGTTCAAGTCCTTTATAAATAGTACCCGCATCTAAACAAATAAACTGATTGCTGTCGCTGGCTGCAACAAGATAAGCAGAGAGGTTAGATTCATCTAAACCGCCCTTAACGCCAAGAGGGATGATTTTAAAGCCGTTTTTGGATTGGCTATTTGCAGAGATTGTGCAAATAAAAATCCCAATAAAAAATAAAAGATACTTTTTCATAAATAGGTCAATCTGATGTGTTTGCAATACATGGTTTATAAAAACCATATGAACCCGATTTAATTTGATTTTGTTTAAGTTTAAATCATAAAAAACAGTTTCCGCTTGAATATGCATTAAAAATAATGAAAAAGGCCTACTTTTAAAAAACAAATCAACTGCTGAACTTTCACCTCCCCAAGGTTTCTGCATATCAAATTTGAAAAAATTCGTATGCGATTTAAAATTTTAATTTCATTTTTTATATCAAGCCTATTTTGGGCTACACCTTCATCCATTTTTTCGCAATCATTAGTTGCTGAAGATTATTCAGTGGCATTGACGAAAATTGGAATTAAAGAGGTTGATAGTGACTTTTCAACGACGAATACAATAAAAATTATTCATATCTGGGATAGTTTAAATAAAAATCACCACAACACTATCTATGATAAACTTCCCGCCAAGGAGTGGCAGCGAATACTCACAAAAAGATATCAGTTAGCCATTCAAAATAAAGATGATGCATTAAGATTTAGAATTGCTTTACCATTATCATTTATTTGTCATACCAGGTCGGCTTTTATAGAAGGACTGCCAGTGTTGAATTATTTATATGAGAATAAATCAAGATTAAATAAAGAAGCTTATAAAAGTGTCTTGATTAAATTAGAAGAAGAGTATCGTTTTTATAACCGGATGGATCAGGTTTTAAAAATCAGAAACGAAAGGATTGAAAATGATTTTATCAAAACGTTTTGGGAGATATATGCTTCATGTGGTTTGTATGAAGAAGCAATTAATGATTATAAATTATTTGAACCACTGCCTCAAGAATATTCAAGAAGTCGTTTAACATACTATTTAAGATTAGGTGATCTATTTTTTGAAGCAAAAAAAATAGATAGTGCCGAAAAATACTTTCGTATCGGACTGGCCGAAACGGAAATATTTCTTAAAATGATTGATTCAAAAAAAATCAAAGAAGAAGGAAATTTTTTATACTGGAAAGGATGGTTCAATGGCCTAATTGCAAACTGTTTAATTGAGAGAGGTGAATATACAACCGCCAAAAAATTACTTATCTATTATTTGAGTTTAAGTACTGGAGAATATAGACTGAATAGTTTATTTCCATTAAGTGTATGTTATATCAAAACTAGAGAATTACAGAAAGCTAAGGTCTGTATAGACAGTGTAGCTTATTATATTGCAGGAAGAACCATTGGGAAAGTGGAAGTAAAATATTTTAAAATCAATTCCGACTATTATCACGCCTTAGGCAAGAATGATTCTGCGTTTTTTTACTTACAAGCCTATAATCGTTATAACGACTCAGCCACCACCAATATTTTAAAAAATCAGTCTTCTTTACTTACTGCTAAAATGGAGATAGAGAAACGTAGAAAAGAATTGGTATTGACGCAAAATGAATTGGTTGAGACGAAGTTGTCTTCAAGTATACAAGAGGGACAACTGTATTTATCTATTGCTGGATTGATTTCATTTTTAATCATCATATTATTGGTTTTAAGAAACCTGAAACAAAATGAAAAGAGTAAAAAGTTAATTGAAGCTAAAAATAGCTTATTAGAAATTTATGCAGAAAATAATCTAAAAAAGAGTCAATACAACGAGCAATTAATAAAAGAACTACATCATCGAGTTAAAAATAATTTGCAAAATATTTATAGCTTATTGAATATTCAAAAACGAAGAATTGAAGACAAGGATACTATAGCATTTGTAACCTCAATTCAGAATCGTATCAATTCAATGGCAATTGTACACGAAAGTTTATATGCCGAAAGTGATATTGAATTAATCGATATCAAGATGTATACCATTAAACTAGTGGAGCATCTTTATCAATCATTTCAAAAAGAAGGCCAATTGATTGAATTTGTATACGAAATTGACGCAGTTCAGATTTCATTAGAAAAAATTATTTTAATTGGACTTATTATTAATGAGACTGTATCAAACGTTTTCAAACATGCCACCTCTGTCGATAAACAAACTATACTCACAATACAATTAAAGATGCATCATCAAAATTGCGTGTTAATGATTAAAGACAACGGCCCTGGATTTATTTTAGACGATGTTAGAGCAAATAGTCTTGGCTTAAAAATCATTCAAACGATGTGTCAACAATTATCGGCAAAGTATACAATAGAGAATCAACAAGGTGTAACACATACAATTAGCTTCAGCATATAATATATGAAAGAGAAAAGAATTTTAATACTAGAAGATGAACTTTTACAGGCACTCGACTTGAGTGAGTTTCTACATAAAGAAGGGTATAATACATCTATCGTTGATAATTTTGATGATGGAGTTAAAGCAGTTGGTGATTTTGATCCACAACTAGTTATATGTGACATCAATTTAAAAGATGATAAAACTGGCATTGATTTTGCAAAAAAGGCCAATACCATTAAGCCAAATATTGAAATAATCTTTATTACGGCAGTAACAAAAAGTACTTCTATCATTGAAGCTCAGGAGGCAGATCCACTAAACTACATTGTTAAACCATGGAAAGAAGAACAAGTTAAAGTAACTGTTCAAATGGCATTTAATTATATTTCAAGTAAGCATAAACAAAATACATTAGTAGAAACATTGACTATGTCAGAATACAAAATCTTGAAACTCATTGCCAAACAAATGAGCAGTAAAGAAATAGCAGCAAGCCTTTTTGTTTCTGAGAAAACAGTCAAAAACCATCGACACAATATCATTCAGAAGCTAAACCTTACGAATGAGAAAAATAGTTTACTTAAATGGGCGGCCAATAATTCTGAGATTTAAATACAAAATTGAGCCTTAGGGTCTATATCTCCTCTCTATACATGAAATACATTTGTAGTAGAAATTAGCTTTTAAGCTACAATCTACTCTATTTAAAGGAATAGGGTTTCAGACCTTATACCTGGACTCGGGGGGGAACAGGTATAAGTAGTCTGTAATATTTAATTTCCATGAAAACCAAAACCAAGTTACTTTTAATTTATTTATACGCTTGTGCGGTTGCTTCAATGCTTTCTATTCTTGATGCAAATCAAATAATGAGTTACAGAACCTTTATTATTGATTTTTTCTTGTCATCCATAGCTATTTGGGCGATCTCGGTCTTAGTTTTTTTCGCTTTCTCCTATCTCTATAAATTGCTTAGATCTTATTGGAGGAAATAAGTCTATGGCATAATTTCAGGTATAATCAGGAGGTATTTAGTAAATTTGTTCATGCATGAGTTACTAAAATCCTTCCTGTTTAAAGTTAATTTGATCCGCAAAAAAGACGATCTTCAAATTTCTAGGTATTCCTATGCAAAAGCCTATTTAGATTTCATTTTATTGATCAAGAGTAATCTAAAAGATGCGGTTTTGATTGTAATTGGTATTTTTTCGGCTGCTTTTGGATTTAAGGGATTTTTATTAACCAATCAATTTATCGATGGTGGTGCCACAGGTATTTCGCTGCTGATTTCCAACCTTACCCATATTCCATTGTATATTCTTTTAATTGTTGTCAATATACCTTTCGTTCTACTAGGTTATAATATCATTGGAAAACAGTTCGCCATCAAAACCTCATTTGCCATTATTGGTTTGGCATTATGTGTTGCCAATGTGAATTTCCCCAACGTCACCAATAATGATATTCTAGTGGCTATTTTTGGAGGATTTTTTTTGGGGGCAGGAATTGGCTTTTCCATTAGAGGGGGTGCAGTCATTGACGGAACTGAGATCTTAGCAATCTACTTGAGTAAAAAAATAGGGACAACCATCGGTGATATCATCATTGTAATTAATGTGTTGATTTTTTCGGCAGCCATGTATTTTCTATCAGTAGAAATTGCATTATTCTCTATGGTAACCTATCTAGCCGCCTCTAAAACGCTTGACTTCATTATAGAAGGTATCGATGAATATATGGGGGTCACCATTGTTTCCACTCATTTTTCTGAAATTCGACAAATGATCGTCTCAAAAATGGAGCGTGGAATCACAGTATACAAGGGTGAACGTGGATTTGGAACCAGAGGAGAAATGGGGGAAGTCAATATTTTATATACTGTCATTACCCGACTAGAAATGAACAAGTTGAAGATAGAAATTGAAAGGATTGATCCTAATGCCTTTGTTGTAATGCATAGTGTGAAAGACACCAAAGGGGGTATGATAAAAAAGAAACCACTTAAGCACTAATTCTCCAAAAACTACAGCTCTTAAAAGCTTTCCAAAAACGGATTTAGGAACAATTGGTACTATTTTGTTCCGCATTCTTGTTATGGAACATTTTTCACAACTTGTATAGGCGGACACAAAATTCATCCTATTAGTTTTGAGTTTAATCAAAAATTAGTATTATGAAAAAACCATCTTTGTGCACACTTCTATTAGTGTGTGTTTTGTCTGCGTCTTCTTTATTTGCTCAAAAAAAAGACCTTGCTAACGGCAATGTAAAATTTTATAATCATGTCTGGGATGTGGTTTTAAATGAGGGTAGAGTAAACATTTTAGACACTGCATACGCTGAAAATGCGATGTTACACACCACGCCGGCAACAATGGGCAAGGCCAATTGTATTGCTTATTATGCGAATTATATCTCTGGCTTTAGCAATAGACAATTTACAGTAAGAGAATCTATTGCACAAGGTAATAAAGTGGTAAAGTATTGGCAATTTAAAGGCAAACATACAGGCAGTTTCTTTGGCATTCCTGCAACCAATAAGGAAGTGGACGTGATTGGTTGTACCATTGCAACTGTGGTGAATGGTAAAATTACTGAAGAACAAGATTTTATGGACAATCTTGAATTCTTTAGACAACTAGGCTTAATGGCGCGCTAATCCTTTAGTGTAATTGATTTTATAAAAGCGGAAGGGGTTACACCCTTTCGCTCTTTAAATGCATCAATGAATTTAGATCTTGATGCAAAACCAGCATTGGTTGAAATAGCCTCAATCGTCAAATTTTTAGCTTCCCCAAGTTCGATTAATCTACATACATAATCGATTCGCAAATTTTTTCTCCAATCACTAAAGGTAATATTGAGTTCTTTATTAAAGTAATTCGATAAAAATCTCTCAGGAATTTTCAGGTCAAAGGACATTTGAGAAAGTGAAAATTCCTTTTGAATAAAAGGTGAATTTTCTAAATAATGCTGAATAATTTGTTCAATGTCCTGAATTGTAGCAGTCTCCTTTTGCTTCTTAGGTAAGTTTGATTTTAATTCATCTATAATATTGTCTTTACCTTTTTCAATTGTGTAAGAGACGTTACCATAAAGGATTTTAGGAAATAAGAACAAGAAAATATTTTGTAGAAAAAAGCCACCACCACAAATTTCAAAGTAGTATTTCTCAGTAAAAATACGTGTAGTTGGAATGCCAAAAATATTAAACTCAACACCATAAAGTGTACTCATGTGCCCAATACTATTGATGGCAATAACAATTTGGATAAGACATAGCAAGTATAGCCATCTGCTAATAATAGAGTGGTTTGATGGAAGTCTATTAAAATTCTTTAGAATTGATTTACTGCGCGTATAAAAATAGCCTATTGAAAAAATAGAATAGAGTAGTAGATGAATTGATCTAGAATAAAGGATGAATTCAAATGATACAAAATTGAAATCAAGCGCATAATTCTCTGTTACATTGACAATCTCATGTGCTATTTGCGCTTTTTGATCAAAAGGAAGGGTTGTAAATGGCAAGCAGTTGATCACAATAAATACAGCAGGAAGCAGATGTAACCAGTCCCATTTTTGAAGTTTATTACTATCTGATAAAGTTGTTTTTACATAATAAAACAATAGTGGACCAAGTAAATAAGACAAAGGTAGCCAGTTAACAAAGCTTACACCTTCCCAAAACAGGTTCTTCGTAAAATGAAGGCCATAGTAAACCAATACCACTAAGTTGCAACATAAGAAAAAGAGGGCTAAGAATATATTCGATCTATTTAATGAACTTAAATAGTATAAAAGAATAAATGATGTAAAAATCCCGAACAAGGGAAATAGTATGGCCATAAATGGATGATTACTAGTTGAATAGACTTCAAGATAATAAAAAAGGGCTGCTTAAATTAGAAATTTTTCTATTATTTATATTTTTTCGATGGGTTTAAATACAACCAATTTGTTCCAAAATACAAAACTGGAACATCATTCAGTGCTGTTTCATCTTGCAACACCAAGAAATTTCGTTGTTTAGTCATTCATTCATTAAAAAATTAAATATGAAAAGAGTTATTTTATTGGCAATTGTTGCCATTTCGGTTGTTTCTTGTACACAAAAAGGGGAAAACAGCACTGCTTCAGCAGATCCACATCAATTTGGATTTAATTATGACAGCACTGCTAATATGGATCAAGTTAAAGGCAGTTTTAAAGATCTAGAGTCTTATGACACAGCGACTTATGTAACTAGATACGCAGATACGGCTAAGTTCCATGACAATGGAAAAATAACCAACTTGGAAGATAATGTTGAAATACAAAGACAATTTATTGCAGCAGGAATCAAAGTAAAAGTTAAAGAAGACTATGCTATGTGGAGCAGTCATTTCAATTTCAAAGATGGCAATCAAGGAGACTATGTTTATACCTATGTAACTGTAGCATTTTCAAAAGGTGATAAAACTGTAGATGTGGTAATGTTCCAGGCAGATATGTTTAATAAAGACGGTAAAATTGTTGAAGAGTGGATGGTATATGACTCAAAACAAATTGTTGATTTAATGAATCAAAAATAATATGAAAAAAGTACTTGCCATTTTGTGGATGATCTTGTTTATTCACAACTCGTATGCGCAAACAAAACTACCTGCAACTTTACATGGGGTCGATCGATTTAATGTTGCTTCGAAATACTTAGGAGGAGATATCGTTGTTTCTGTTTCCTTGCCACAGGGGTACAACCCTAAAGAGGATAAAAAATATCCAGTTTTATATGTACTTGACGGGTATTATTCTTTCCCAATAATGCATGAATTGAATAAATTGATGTTTAGTGAGATAGAGCCAGTTATCATTGTAGGTATTGGGGATGACCGAATGAGTTTGCCAGAATGGTTGATGACAAGGTATCCAATTTTAACGCATGATGTTGACAGATATGAAGATTCTTTTCAGGTAGCGGTTTTATTGAGAGGCGCGCCAGTTAAATTGAATTCTGGCAACGGTTCACATTATTATGATGCTATTAAAAACGAAGTTATACCAATCATTGAATCTAATTATAAAACAAATCAAGACAGAGGCATTACAGGACATTCGTTGAGTGGTTTGTTTACTAGTCATGTATTGTTTAAGGACAATGGATATTTCACTCGTTTTGGAATTAATAGTGCAGCATTATTCGTGAATAATGACGAAACATTCAGATTGGAGCGTGCTTATTATGAATCCAAAAAAGAGTTAAAAGGCAGAGTATTTATTTCAGCTGCAGGATTAGAAGGAAAAAATTTATTCGAAAAGCGCGCTTTAAACTTAGCAAATACACTTAAAAGCAGAAAGTATAAAAACTTACATGTGGAGTCTGTAATATTTCCAGATGAGAGTCATGTGTCAGTCTTAGGCGCTATGTCAAGTAGAACATTGTATTCTTTATACGGCCTTCCTGTAGACAGAAGTATTGGAAAAGGGCATAGGGCAGATCATTAATCAATTTTATAAATTACAACTGGTATAGAAAAAGGAGGTGTATCAAATACACCTCCTTTTTTATGTAAAAAATGTAAATTAATTTTTCAATATTGGTAATGATATAGTTGAAGCGTTGTGGAATATTTTAATATTAGCCTTTTTAAAGTCTTCGTTTTTGGCTTCATATATATTCATGAACTTTTGTGGATTCCTGTCTGCTATAGGAAACCAGGTGCTTTGTATTTGCACCATTAATCGATGCCCTTTTTTAAATACGTGTGCCACATCAGGTAAGGCAAATTTCACTTTTGTTGGTTTGTTTGGAACAAAAGGACTTGGCTTTTCAAAGCTATCTCTATATTTACCTCTCATGATTTCTCCGCGAACTAACATTTGATATCCACCCATTAAGTAATTAGATCCAGAGGCATAATCAAAGTCGTCAGGAAATACGTCTACTATTTTAACTACAAAATCAGCATCCGTACTAGATATAGCTACCATCAAATCTGCAATGACTGGTCCAGCTAGGGTCAAGTCATTCTCTAAAATTGGTGTTTGATAGGTTAATACATCTGTTCTTCTCGAAGCAAATCTTTGATCTTCATTCATGTACTCTCTATAGTGTCTATTAGGTTTGCTCTTCATTAAATACACATCTGATATATAGGCTACTGGTTTTGCAGGATCGCTCACGTATTCATCAAAACTACTTACAGTGTTAGTGTTAGTTGCTTTTGAAAAAGATCCGTTTTTACCTAATGCATATTGTTCCATTTTCATCCCTTGTACTGGCCAGCTAGAAAGCTGCTTCCATTCATTAGATCCGCTAAAGAAAATGTTTGCTTCTTTGATTTGATCAATACTTCCTTTATTTTTTAAATAGAAATTGAAAAATGGCAACTCAATATTTTTGCCATACCAATCACTTGTATTGCTGCCCCATTGAATATTACCTAGTTTAGTACCATCTGATGCACCCCATTGTCCATGGTACCAAGGGCCCATTACAATTTTATTATTGTTTTTAGTTTTCGATTCGATTGCTTTGTATAAATTCCATGCACCATAACAATCTTCGGCATCATACAATCCACCAACTATTAATGTGGGAATATTTGGACTAATCACTTCAACATTTTTACGAGCATTTCTTACTTGCCAGAATTGATCATAATTAGGATGCGCCATTAAATCATTCCAAAATTTAATACTATCGCCCATTAATTTTGTATAATTAGTAATTGCTCCAGTTCTTAAGTAAAATTCAAAATTATCATCAATAGGAAATTTAAAACCGCTTGGGCCAATGGTAGTTGGCTTTGGTCTTGGCTTTCCAAAACCAGAATAAAATGCAAACGCATCTGCTAACATAAATGCACCATTGTGATGAAAGTCGTCACCCAAGAACCATTCTGTTACTGGTGCCTGAGGACTCACTGCTTTCAATGCTGGGTGATTACTATGTGCTGCAAGCGTTGCATAAAAACCAGGATAAGAAGTCCCAAATACACCTACATTACCATTATTGTTTGGGATATTATTCACCATCCAATCAATCGCATCATAAGCATCAGAAGCTTCGTCTGTTTCATTCGCTTTTTTGTTTGGCTGAAAAGGACGTATGTCTTCAAATACACCCTCACTCATCCATCTACCTCTTACATCTTGGATGACATAGATATATTGTTCTTCAAAAAAATATTTTCTTGGTCCGGCCCAAAATTTTCCAAACACATTTTCGCCATATGGCGCACATGAATAAGGTGTTCTAGTAAGTATGATTGGATGTTTTTCTGTACTATTTTTTGGTGCATAGACTGTCGTAAATAATTTAACACCATCACGCATTGGGATTTGATAATCTGTCTTGGTATAGTTGTTGACAATCCAAGCAGAGTCTGCTATTTGAGCAAACGCCATCATTGGCATAAGCAGTAAAAACAATAATTGCTTTTTCATATTCATTTATTTATTCTGTAATCTACTAATTCCACTAAAACTATAATGATTTACTGACTTACTTTTTATACTTGATACGAAAAGAGATTGACCTTATGTTCCATTGTACTACAATTGAACAAATTAAGTTGATTATAGCCTATAATTGAAAACCCTACCTTTTAAAACTTTAAGTTTGACATTTTCATGGAATGAGCTAATTTCACATCCACAAACAAACATTAGTTTAATGGGCAAGATTCTAGTCATTGGCGCGGGCGGACAATTGGGCACAGAACTCACAAAAGCATTGGCAGATAAACACGGAAATAACGCCGTGATTGCAACTGATTTTCAAGCATCTGTGAAAAGCAAATTTGATTATTGCAGTTTTCAGACCTTAAATGTGATGGATAAAGTTGCTTTGGACTTGATTGTGACAAAGGAGGGTGTTTCTCAAATTTATCATTTAGCAGCAATCTTATCTGCTTTAGGTGAAAAAAATCCTGTTCAAGCATGGGATCTGAATATGGGTGGCTTATTGAATGTATTAGAGGTGGCACGTGAACACAAAATAGATAAAGTATTTTGGCCAAGTTCGATCGCTGTGTTTGGCCCAAACTCTGACAAAGACCACACCCCTCAAAAATCATTTAAAGATCCTAATACAGTATATGGCATTTCAAAATTAGCAGGGGAACATTGGTGTGAATATTATTATAATAAATATGGAGTGGATGTTAGAAGTATTAGATATCCTGGTTTAATTGGATATAAATCATTGGCTGGAGGTGGCACAACCGACTATGCAGTTGACATTTATCACAAAGCCGTGAATGGAGAAAAATTTACCTGTTTTTTGAGTGCGCAAACCTATTTACCAATGATGTATATGGATGACGCTATACATGCAACATTACAATTAATGGACGCACCAAAAGAAAATATAAAAGTAAGAACTAGTTATAATATTTCAGGAATGAGTTTTTCTCCAGATGAAATTTATCAAAGTTTATTGCCATATTTTCCGAATTTTGAAATTGAGTATCAGCCAGATTTTAGACAACAAATTGCAGACAGTTGGCCAAGAAGTATTGATGATAGTTGTGCAAAAGCAGACTGGAAATGGCAACCTAAATATGACTTAAAGTCAATGACAGAAACTATTGTAGACAATTTGCCAAAATATTTTAATTACAACCTGAATAAATAAATGATATGTACGATCAATTTAAACCATTTTTAACAAAGGAATTAGAAGCGATTAAAGAAGCTGGATTGTATAAAAAAGAAAGAATTATTACTTCGCCTCAAGGAGCTGAAATTACAATACAAGGTGGTCAACAAGTGTTGAATTTTTGTGCGAATAATTATCTGGGTTTGTCCTCTCATCCAAAAGTGATTGAAGCTGCAAAGGCTGCGATTGATTCCCATGGATTTGGTTTATCATCGGTACGATTTATTTGTGGCACACAGGATATTCATAAAACGTTAGAAGAAAAAATTTCTACCTTTTTAGGAACAGAAGATACCATATTATATGCGGCAGCATTTGACGCAAACGGTGGCGTATTTGAACCATTGTTCGGCGAAAAAGATGCCATCATTTCCGATTCCTTAAACCACGCATCAATTATTGATGGCGTAAGACTTACAAAGTCTATGAGGTATCGATATGAGCATAATTCAATGGAGGACTTAGAAGCGAAATTAAAAGAGGCAATTGCCGCAGGTGCAGTACAAAAAATTATTGTAACAGATGGCGCATTCTCAATGGATGGGACCATCGCACAATTGGATAAGATTGTCGAGCTGGCCGAAGAGTATGAAGCCTTAGTAATGACAGATGAATGTCATTCAACAGGATTCTTAGGAAAAACAGGAAGAGGTGTGCACGAATTAAAAGGGGTGATGGGAAGAGTAGATATTATTACGGGTACCTTAGGTAAAGCATTAGGTGGTGCATCTGGTGGATTCACCTCTGGCAAAAAAGAAATCATCGACCTGTTAAGACAACGTTCAAGACCTTATTTATTTTCAAATACTTTAGCGCCATCTATAACTGGAGCTTCTATTGCAGTCTTTGATTTGTTATCTCAAACAACAGCACTAAGAGATACTTTAGAAGAAAATACAAAATATTTTAGAGAAAAAATTACAGCTGCAGGTTTTGAGATCAAGCCAGGTACACATCCTATTATTCCAATTATGTTATATGATGCGGTGGTATCTCAAAAAATGGCAGAAAAATTATTAGAGAAGGGTATTTATGTTATAGGCTTTTACTATCCAGTGGTAGCAAAGGGTCAAGCAAGAATACGTGTACAAATATCTGCAGCACACACCAGGGCTCATTTAGATAAAGCCATTGAAGCATTTGTAGAAGTGGGTAAGGAATTGGGTGTTATAAAATAGCTCACACCTGGAAAACAAAAAGGGTTTACGATATATTGTCGTAAACCCTTTTTGTTTGCTATTATTCAGCATCAATTTGTATTTCAATTATTTTGGCAATACAACTGCATCCACTACATGGATTAAACCATTGTTTGCAGCAAGGTCTGTAGCAACTACAGTAGAAGTTGCACCTTTTTCGTCAGTTAAAATAACTTTACCTTCTTTGATAGAGGCTACTAAGTTACCACCGCTAACTGTTTTTAAAGTTACAGAGCCACCACCATCTTTAATTGCTTTAACAACAGCTGTGGCATTAAAACTACCTGCTATTACGTGGTAAGTTAAAATTTTAGCTAAAGTTGCTTTGTTTTCTGCTTTTAATAAAAACTCAACGGTACCAGCTGGAAGTTTTGCAAATGCTGCGTTTGTTGGTGCAAAAACAGTGAAAGGTCCTGCACTTTGTAATGTAGCAACTAAGTCTGCTGCTTTAACAGCAGCAACTAAAGTTGTGTGATCTTTTGATCCTACAGCAACGTCTACAATTGTTTTTTGAGCGTTTACTGTGATTGTGCTAGCAATGATTGCAACAAATGCTAGTAATAAGTTTTTGATTTTCATTTTGTATTGTTTGATAGTATAACATCGTGTTGAGTGAATTGTTTAGTATAAAATGTTAAACAATATAATTTATTAGTTAGAAGGTTGACTGTCAAGCATATAGTTGTAAAACATTTTTTAATGAACTACTTAGCCTTAATTAAGCGTATATTTAGATACAATCACAAATTAAGCATGTTAAAAAAACTTACAACTTCAGATATCTTAATGCTTATTGCAGCATTTTCTTCTCTAATTTTTTCAGAACTACTATGGTTTAAAGGCGAAAAAGAAGCGGCAATTTTTATTGGACTATGGGTTCCTTCTATTTTAGGATTTGCGATTTTTTTAAAATTAATAAATACCAAAAATGATTGAGATCATACCCTATTTTGCAGCATTCGTAACCTTGTTATTCGGCGTCGGATTTGTATTGTCACTAAATAAATTCAAAGGCTATAAATAATTAATTTATGAACAAGTTTTTACAAATAGCTAGTAACAACTTCGATTCATACTTTAGTACTAAAGTGATTAGGAAAATTGAGTTGCTATTATTAAGAGCGGCTGTTTTTTCTTTTATACTTCACCTTATCATCATTTATCTAGGAAACCATTTCCAGTATTTCCATAATCTCCAACATAGCTACCTAAAGGCGATTTATACTCCATTTAGTTTTATTCTCTTTTACGAAGTTTTTCTATTGGTGATAATCATACCCAATTCAATATCAGAGTTTATAGGTAAGCAATTTGAGGTGATCACACTTATTACGCTGAGGAGCTTTTTTCATGATATTGCTGATTTTAATTTAGAGGAGCCAATCCATTTCCAAAATCCTGCGTTCATTAGTTTGATGTATGATCTTGGTGCATCCATTGTCATGCTAGGCCTGACAATTTTGTATTATAAAATCTATTATGTTAATAGTACATCTGAGGTCATTGCAGAATTACACAAATACATTAATATTAAAAAATTGGTGTCATTGTGTATGATCGTCGTTTTATTAATTTTAAGTGTTACTAGTTTATCTACTTGGTCTGTAGATATGATAGAGGCATTGAGAGTGAACGACCATTATCCCAATCCCAATACTGTATTTTACGAAGACTTTTTTTCGATCATGATATTTGTGGATGTATTACTACTCATCATATCATTTACATTCCATTCATCATTTTTTATCATTTTTAGAAATGCCAGTTTTATCATCACGACGATTTTGCTAAGAATGTCTTTGACTATTGAAAAGCCAATGAACTACGTGATTATTTTAATTGGCTTTTTATTTGCTATTGCTTCATTCTTCTTATACAGATTCAGGTACATCCACCATAAAAGAGATTAGTAAATAAGTTCTATTAATAATGCCTATTGGGACTATTTATATTTATCCAACTTTAGGCAGGAATTTTTGTTATATACTATACAAAAAGAAACATTATGACTTTTCAAGAGCAACTTGATCATTTGATTATAGAAAAAAAGGCAATTCCTGATGCATTTGTATTGCCAGAACTGATTGAGCAAAAGACCTATCTATCTGATGGTGAGTTAGTTACCTGGGATGGTCCAACACATGAAGTGTTTTCACCAATATGTATGCCAACATCAGAAGGTGTACAGCGTATTAAAATTGGATCCTATCCTATCTGTACTGAAAAGGAAGCTAAAATTGCATTAGACGCAGCCTGTAATGCTTATAATGACGGAAGAGGAGAGTGGCCAACCATGTCTGTTGCACAAAGAATACATTGTGTTGAACATTTTATCACGAAAATGTTAGCGCAAAAAGAAATAGTAGTGAAATTGATTATGTGGGAAATTGGTAAAACTTATGCTGACTCTGAAAAAGAATTTGACCGAACAGTTGAATACATTTATGCTACCATCGAAGCATTAAAGGATATTGACAGAGACTCATCCAGATTTACTATAGAACAAGGGATTGTGGCACAAATAAGAAGATCGCCATTGGGAGTTGTCTTGTGTATGGGACCATTTAACTATCCATTAAATGAAACGTTCACTACTTTGATCCCTGCAATCATAATGGGTAATACTTTATTGTTTAAGGCACCAAAGCATGGCACTTTATTGCATTATCCTATGTTAGAAGCGTTTAAAACATGTTTTCCTAAAGGTGTGGTGAATACGATTTATGGAAGAGGAAATGTAATTATCCCACCATTAATGGAGTCTGGTAAAATCAACGTATTGACTTTGATTGGCTCTAGTAAAGTGGCAAATCAATTAAAAAAGTTACATCCGAAAATCAACAGATTAAGAGCTATTTTAGGATTAGATGCAAAAAATGCAGCGATTGTCACTAAGGATGCAGATGTAAAATTAGCAGTTCAAGAAACTGTATTAGGTGCACTTTCATTCAATGGCCAAAGATGTACTGCATTGAAAACAATTTTTGTACATCAATCGGTTGCCAATGAATATATTGAATTGTTGAAAGAGCAGGTTGCAAAATTGCAATTTGGATTGCCTTGGGAAAAAGGAGTGACATTAACGCCACTTCCAGAACCTGGCAAGCCGGCTTATTTGAATGATTTAATAGAGGATGCAAAATTACATGGAGCAGCTGTGATGAACGAGAATGGCGGAACAATTAAAGAAACATTTTTCTATCCAGCTATTTTGTTTCCAGTGAATCATAAAATGAAAATATACACCGAGGAGCAGTTTGGTCCAATCATCCCAGTGATACCATTTGACGATATTGAAGAACCAATACAATATATCATTGAATCAACACATGGTCAGCAGGTTAGTTTGTTCTCAAAAAATAAATCTGAGCTGGCTAGCTTGATTGATCCATTGGTGAATCAAGTAAGTAGGGTGAATATCAACTGCCAATGTCAAAGAGGACCCGATAGTTTCCCATTCACTGGACGAAAAGATAGTGCGGAAGGCACTTTGTCTGTGGTGGATGCATTAAGGTCTTTTTCTATTAGATCTTTAGTAGCTGCAAAACTAACAGAAGAAAACAAACACATTATCAATGACATAGTGTCCTCACAGCATTCAAACTTCTTGAGTACTAAGTTTATTTTTTAAGCATATTGGGATACGCTTGTTTTATGAGAAGACCCTGAGAAGGTTACCAGACAAGGCAGTTTTATATTGTTTTAGTGGTGCAGCAGCTGGGCCGTTGATAACAGCTCCTGTTGTGCTAAAGGTAGATCCATGGCCAGAGCAATAAAATCTGTTGTTGCTTGCTTCAAAATCTAACGTTACTTGTTGGTGCGTACATATTGAGCTAACAGCTAAAAATTCATTGGTAAGGGTCCTAGCGATAATGATACTATTGGTTCTATCAATATAGAAACCTCCTGCAGTATTTAAGTTTGTATAAGGGCTGATTGTGATATTGATTGTAAAATCAATATTCTTAACCGTATTGTTATTTGACCCACTTGGTTGTGGTGGCGCAGGGCTATCCGATTTCGAACAGGATTGCATACACCCAAAAATGAGTATCGAAGCTGCACTTAGGCCAACTTGTTCTATGAAATCTTTCCTTTCCATAATATTAGTTTTTATTTAAACAACCAATCAGGTAATTTTGTTTATTCAATTGTGCCCCTTTAATCTAAAAATTTCTTACTGATGTATAACTATTTGAAACCCAAACTTTTGATAAAAATACTTTTTTTACTTGCACTCTCAAGTGGTATGAATTCTGCTTATGCTCAAACAGATTCACTTTTACAATCAATTTTAGTAGATGAAAAAATAGATACTCAGCTTATTGCGCCCTCCAAAATGCTTTTTACGCAACAATTCATTTGGGGAAATAAAGGGTTACTTAAAAATAGATATGGCGGTATAGAAGATTTAGTAGAAAGGAGAAAAATTGACTTAAGAATTAGAAGAAAAATGTTGCAACTACATCAAATAGGTGGCTTTGTAACTTTGGGTGGAATGTTGGCACAAGGAATTATTGGAAGTCAATTGTACAATGGTTCTTATAAATTAAAAGAAACACATGAAAAGTTGGGTATGGCTGTTAATCTTTCTTACGGATTCACTGCAATCAATGGTTTGTTCACTCCGCCATCCACTTTTAAAAGAGATAAAAAAATAACATCAATTAGATTGCATAAATGGCTAGCAGTAGCACACCTATCAGGAATGCTTGCAACAAATATTTTAGCCTCTCAAATAGATAATAATTATGCCCTAAAACCGTATCATCGTGCTGCAGCTTACACTAGCTTTTTTAGTTTAGCCGCAGCCATGGTGGTTATAAAATTTTAAATTATGATTTTACAAATTTTACTTTCATTTATATTGCCTTTGTTCTTTCAAAATCCAAGTTACGAAGCCAATGATTCTTCTATTAGTTATTCAATGCGTCATAAATTACACAGCTGGGAAGGCGTAACTAAAGATTTTAAAGTGGCAACCAAATGGAATGAGCAAAAAAAAGAAATAGAACAAATTTCGATCGTGGTGGGTGTGGCGTCATTCAATAGTGGTCTATCAAGTAGAGATAGCCATATGCTCGAAGTATTAGATGCGTTAACTTATCCTAGAATTTTATTTAGTAGCAGTTCTGTAAAGTATGCTCCAGAAGAAATTATTGTAAAAGGAAAATTACAATTTCATGGCATAGAACGCATGATTGAAGCCACAGTAAAACAAGAGAAAATTAAAAATAAGTGGATATTTAGTGGTCGACTTCCTATTCTGCTAGAGGATTATAAAGTTGAAAGACCTAGTTTATTATTTGTTAAAGTTGACAACCAAGTGCTAATTAATTTTCAAGTAAGTTATAAGGATTCGAAATAGTTTTGAAGCAAGCTTTAAATATTGTCTGGATTAAAAGAGATATTCGTTCGCAGGATCATCTCCCACTGCATGAAGCAGAGAAAGCTGGCTTGCTTTATATTATCTTATATGTTTTTGAGCCATCTATGATGGATTATCCTGATACTAGTTTAAGACATTTACAATTTCAGTATCATTCATTAATAGATTTTAATAAACGCTTAGCACCTTATAACAGATCTGTTTTTATTTGTCAAGCAGAGGTGATTAAAGTGTTGGAATTTATTGCTACTCAATATGGAATAGTACATATATTTAGTTATCAGGAATCTGGAATACAAAAAACCTATGAACGGGATCTATCAATTGCAGCCTATTGTAGAAAAAACAAGATAGAATGGAAAGAGTTTCAACGAGATGGAATTGTAAGGGGATTAAACAATAGATCTGGATGGGATAAGCAATGGTATCAAACGATGCATGAGCCCATTATAGTAAATCAATATACCCATGAGTCTTTATCTATTGTAGAAAACCCTTTCGAGCTTGAGTTAGATCTAAAATCTAAATTAGAACTTTATCCTTCCAACTTTCAACCAGCAGGAGAGACTTATGCATTTAAATATCTAAAGTCATTTGTGACAGAAAGGGGAATGAATTATAGCAGACATATAAGTAAGCCCAATGAAAGTAGAATAAGTTGTGCAAGAATATCTCCCTACTTAAGTTGGGGCAATCTTTCAGTTAAACAGGCCTATCAGTTTATTTATCAAAGCTCAAAATCTTTAATCATTAAACGACCGTACACAAGCATGCTCACTAGGCTAAAATGGCATTGTCATTTTATGCAAAAATTTGAAATGGAATGCAGCTATGAAGTACAATGTCTAAATACAGGTTATGAGTTGCTAGCGCATACAAAAGATGAGCAACTAATTGAAGCATGGAAAAAGGGACAAACTGGCTTTCCGCTTATAGATGCATGTATGCGTTGCCTTGAAGCAACTGGGTGGATCAATTTTAGAATGCGTGCCATGTTAGTGAGTTTTTTTTGTCATCATTTATTTCAAGATTGGAGAAACGGCGTATACCATTTAGCCAACTTATTTTTGGATTACGAACCAGGTATTCACTATCCGCAGTTCCAAATGCAAGCGGGTACAACAGGGATGAATACTATTCGTATTTACAATCCTATCAAACAAAGTATAGAGCATGACCCAGATGGGATATTCATTAAAAAATGGGTGCCTGAGCTTGTAAATCTTCCAAGTTCATTGGTCCATGAGCCGTACAAGATGAGTATGATGGACCAAGCATTTTATGAGTTGGAGCTTGGTAAAACCTACCCGATGCCAATTGTAGATCTTGAAGCAGTTGGTAAACATGCACGGGATAAAATTTGGGCTATGAAAAAGCACGAGCTTGTTCGGGCTGAAAATAAAAGAATTCTAGCACGACATTGTCGATAATTGAACGTCAAAATCTTATTTAATCTTATAGATCAAAGCGATATTCCAAAGGAAATTTTTGCCGCCAGTGATTTTTGTCTTTAAGGTTTGGTTGATGGTTGATTGAAGGCTAAAGGGTGACTTCTTATGACTAAGGGTGCCATTGGCTGTAAAGTAGGTGCCCTCTTTTTTATCTAAGTATAAATAATAGACTGCTGGCGTTAAATTCAATTTAAGTTGATCACCCAAAGGAATATTAGCGACACTCAAATATAAATTTACAAAATGGGTGGTTTGAGGACCGTCGTCTTGTAAGCCATTGCCTTGTAAATAATATACCCCGGTGTTTATATTTTTACTCACATTGATATTTGGCGCCAATTCCCAAGCTAAAAATCTTCTTAGTTGATAAATTTCAATTGACTTACTACTTTCAATAATTTGTTTAGGATACCAGTTCACTGCTGGATGAATCCCTGTTCTAAGTGAAAATCTTCCTTTGTGAATGGGTGTATATCGAAACCACAATAACATACTTCCCTTCTTGCCATCTGGGGCCAATCGAATATCTGGTTCAACACTTAAATTGTCTTTTTTCCAACTCATTTGAGTGGTTATTGCTGGGCTATTAAAAGAAAA